>Ga0157378_10000018_pt1 | contig 134075 bp, 86 predicted proteins | sample M65metaG_FD_115309 | JGI IMG/M metagenome (GOLD analysis project Ga0157378, IMG submission 115309) | Miscanthus rhizosphere microbial communities from Kellogg Biological Station, Michigan, USA - M6-5 metaG | ecosystem: Host-associated > Plants > Roots > Rhizosphere > Soil | place: USA...
CACTTGCGTGGCCAACAGCGAATGTCCGCCGAGTGCGAAGAAATTGTCGTGGATGCCCACCCGCTGCAGCGACAATACCTGCGCGAAAATGCCCGCCAGCTGTTGCTCGCACTCGTTGCGCGGGGCCACATGGTCTGCCTCGTGCAAGGCGTCGAAGTCCGGCGGCTGGAGCGCGCCGCGATCAACCTTGCCGTTCGCCGTCACCGGCAACGCGTCCAGAAACACGAACGCGGACGGCACCATGTAATCGGGCAGCTTGCCTTGCAGCAGATTGCGCAGTGCGCTGGCGTCGCGTTCGGCGCCAGACGCCGCGACGACATACGCCACGAGACGCGATTCGTTGCGCCAGCTCGGCGCGAGCACGACGCAGTCGTGCGTCTGCGGCAGCGTGCGCAGCGCGTGCTCGATCTCGCCCAGTTCGATGCGAAAACCGCGGATCTTGATCTGATGATCGCGCCGGCCGAGCAGTTCGAGTTCGCCGTCGGCGCGCCAGCGCGCCAGATCGCCCGTGCGATAGAGGCGTTCGGCGCCAAACGGATCGGCCACGAAACGCTCGGCGGTCAGCTGCGCCGAGTTCAGGTACCCGCGCGCTAGCGTGGGTCCGCCGATGCACAATTCGCCGGGTACGCCGACCGGGCAGGGCTGCGACGCATCATCGAGCACGTAGGCTGCGACATTGCGCAACGGCTTGCCGATCGGGACCACGCCGACCGCGGGCATTCCGGCTGCGACACGCGCGAAACAGGTGCTGTCGACGGCTGCTTCGGTGAGGCCGTAGGAGTTGACCACCACCGTGTCGCCGGCGACGCAGCGACAGGCTAGCGCCAAGTCTTCGGCGTGCCAGGTGTCGGAGCCGGCGACGAGGAACTTCAAACTCGACAACTTCGTCGCGCCACGCAGCAGATGGGCGACAAGATTGCGCAACACGATCGGCACGAATTCGGCGCAATGGATCTCGTGCTGCTGCAGCATGCCGTGCAGTGCCGCGGCATCCAGCAAGACGGGTTTCGGACAGATCACGAGCTTGCCGCCGGTGCATAGCGCGCGGACCATGTCGCCGACGCTGACATCGAAGCCCACGCCGGCCATCTGCAGATGATTGCGGGTGTCGTGTTCGAGTCGATACAGCGCTTTCCAGGCATCCAGGCTGGCCAGGATTGCGCGATGTTCGACCAGCACGCCTTTGGGGCGGCCGGTCGATCCGGACGTGAAGATCGCATACGCCAGACGGCGCGAATCCGTCGGCGTCGCGTGGTGCGCGCGCGCTGTCAGCAGCATCGTCGATGCATCCACGCTTTCGATTGCGTCCAGGTCGATGTGCTGCAATCCGGCCATGCTCAGGTCCGCGTGCAGCTCGCTGCGCGTGACCACATGCCGGATCGCGGCGTCGCCAAGGATCGCCGCGACGCGCGCTTCGGGATGCTCGGGATCGATCGGCACGTAAGCGCCGCCGCTCTTGAGAATGCCGAGAAACGCCACCGTCATGTCGATCGACCGCGGCAGGTACGCAGCAACAAGGCATTCGTCGCGGACACCCGCCGCGCGCAGTGTCCGAGCCAGGCGCTCAGCGCGGGCGTCGAGCTGTGCATAGCTGATCGAGCCGCGTTCGTCGACGACCGCAATCCGCTCCGGGAAACGGTGCGCGCAGACCTCGAACGCGTGCTGCAGATATATCGGACTCGAGGCATCCGCGCCGCTCTGCCTCGAGCGCGCCTGTTGAGCGCCGCTCCAGTCTTCCAGCAGCAAGCGCCGCTCGTCTGCGCCGAGCATCGACAATTGCGGCAATAGCGCCCCGGGAGAGGCGACGATGCTCGCCAGCAGCGCTTGGAAATGCTCGAGCATGCGCGCGATCGTGCTCGCCTCGAACAGATCGGTGCTGTATTCGAGATCCAGACGCAGGCCTGCGGAGGTTTCCGTGGCGTACAGGCTGAGGTCGTACTTCGCCACGGCCAAATGCGGCTCGCGCACGGCGAGCGTCAAGCCGGGCAGGTCGAGTACGCCCATCGGTGTGTTTTGCAACACCAGCATCGCCTGAAACCACGGCGAGTGGCTCAAGCTGCGCACCGGCTGCAGTGCATCGACCAATTGTTCGAACGGCAGATCCTGATGGGAATAAACGTCGAGCACGTTGTCGCGCACGCGTTCGAGCAGGTCGCTGAAACTCAGCGCCATGTCGACGCGCGTGCGCACCACCAGCGTGTTGGTAAAAAAGCCGATCAGCGCCTCGAGTTCGGCGCGCGAACGGTTGGCGATCGAGGTGCCCAGCGCGATGTCGTTCACGCCGGCATAGCGGGCGAGCAGGATGCTGAAGGCGCTCACCAGCGTCATGTACAGCGACGCGCCATGCCGCCGGCTCAAGTCGCGCAGTTGTTCGAGCAGTGGCAACGGCAGCAACTCGGTGCGCACCGCGCCGCGATAGGTCTGCACCGCCGGTCGCGGCCGATCGGTCGGCAGCGGCAGCAGCGTCGGCAGGCCGTCCAGCGCCTGTTTCCAATAGTCGACCTCGGCCTGCAATCGCGCACCTTGCAGGTTCTCGCGCTGCCAGTAGGCGAAGTCGGCGTACTGCACCGGCAACGGCGGCAGGGCTGCAGGCGAACCGCGCAAGCGGGCGCGGTAGCCGCGACTGAGCTCGTCCACCAGGATGCCGAGCGACCAGCCGTCGGAAACGATGTGGTGCATGGTCAGCAGCAGCACGTGCCGCTGCGCATCGAGCCTGAGCAATTGCATGCGGATCAGCGGAGCGCAGGTCAGCTCGAACGGCTGCAGTGCGTCGTGTTGCATGTGCATCGGCACGTCTTCTGCGCCGACATCGATCACCGGCAGATCGATGCGGCAAGTCGCATCGATACGTTGTTCGACGCTGCCGTCGCATTCGACGAACGCGGTACGCAACGCTTCATGCCGATCGACGATGTCCTGCAGCGTGTGGCGCAACGCGCTCGCATCGAGCTCGCCGTGCAGGTCGATCGCAATCGGGATGTTGTAGGTGGCGGACGGGCCTTCCAGCTGATCGAGGAACCAAACGCGCTGCTGCGAGAACGACAACGGCAAAGGCCGTGTGCGATCCATGCGTTGCAGCGGCACGTGCTCGGCGTGCGGCCGATTCCCGCCGAGCGTCTCGGCGAGTTGCGCGACGGTCGGCGCCTCGAACAGCGCGCGCACCGGCAATTCGACGCCGAACACCTCGCGCACGCGCGCGATCACCTGCGTCGCAAGCAGGGAGTGACCGCCGCTGGCGAAGAAATCGTCGTGTACGCCGATGCGCTCGTGCTTCAGCACCTCTTGCCAGATACGCACGAGCTCGGTTTCGGCCGGCGTGCGCGGCGCCACATGGTGCGCGGCGGAAGGCTCGAATTCGGCTTCCGGCAGCGCCTTGTAGTCGACCTTGCCGTTCGACGACAGCGGCAAGCGCTCGAGGAACATGAACATCGCCGGCAGCATGTAGTCGGGCAGGCGCGTCGCCAGATAGTCGCGAAGCTGTGCCGCCGTCGGCGCCGTGTCGCGCGCGGCGACATAGGCGACGAGATGCTTGTGTTCGCCCTGCGTGCGCACCGCGGCGGCCGCTTCGGCGATCGCCGGATGCGCCGCGAGGACGGACTCGATCTCGCCCAGCTCGATGCGGAAACCGCGCAGTTTGATCTGCGCGTCGATGCGACGGCTGTAGTCGATTGCGCCGTCGGCGCGGTAACGCACCAGATCGCCCGTCGCATACATGCGCGCGCCAGGGACATTCGCGAATGGATCCGGAAGGAAGCTCGCCGCGGTGAGCTCGGCACGCCGCACATAACCGCGCGCCAAGCCGATGCCGCTGATGAACAGCTGACCATACACGCCGATCGGCACGGGGCGCAGCGCTTCGTCCAGGACGTACAGGCGCATGTTGTCGATCGGCCGGCCGATCGGCACGCCGCGCTCGACATCTTGGGCGCGGCACGTCCAGCTGCTCACGTCCACGGCCGCCTCGGTAGGACCATACAGGTTGTGCAGTTCGCACTGCGGAGCGGCGGCGAGAAAGCGCTGCGCGACACTCGGCAGCAACGCTTCGCCGCTGCAGATCACGCGGCGCAGACCGGCAAGTTCGCCGATCGGCACGCTGTCCATGAATGCCTGCAGCATGGACGGCACGAAATGCAGTGTGGTGATGCCGTGCGCGGCGATCTGTCGTTGCAGATAGATCGGATCCCGATGCCCATCCGGACGCGCGATCACCAGTGTCGCACCGAACATCAGTGGCCAGAAGAATTCCCATACCGAGACGTCGAAGCTGTACGGCGTCTTTTGCAGCACGCGATCGGTGCTATCGAGCGGGTAGGCCGATTGCATCCAAAGCAGGCGGTTGAGAATGCCTGCGTGCGTGTTCATGGTGCCCTTGGGGTGGCCGGTCGAACCGGACGTGTAGATGACGTAGGCGAGATTGCCCGACACCAGAGCGGTGTCGCTGCGACGAATGTCGGCGGGCGATTCGTGCGCCCACAACGCCGCATCGCGCAGCAGATCGCGCACGGCGATGTCGCGACGCGCAAACAGTTCCTGGACCGGAGCGGGCACCGAGGCGTGCGTCAGCACGCTGCACGCGGCGCTGTCTTCGAGCAGGTACTCCAGACGTTCCAGCGGATAGTGCGGATCGAGCGGCACATAGGCGCCGCCGGCTTTCTCTATCGCGTACAGCGCAACGACCATTTCCACGCTGCGTTCGAAACATACCGCCACGACCGCGTCGGGCCCGACGCCCAGATGCCGCAGATGCCGGGCGAGGCGATTCGCGCGCGCGTTGAGTTCGGCGTAGCTGAGCGTTTCGCCCTCAAACACGAGCGCGGGCGCGTCCGGCGTGCGGCGCGCCTGATGCTCGAACAGCTCGTGAATCAAACGCTGCGTGGCATGTGCGACGCGCGTGTCGTTCCAGGTTTCAAGCAGCTGCCTGCGTTCGCTCAGCTCGAGCATCGGCAATTCGCCGATACTCGCGCGCGGCCGCTCGATCACGCCCTGCAGCAGCGCGACATAGTGGCGCATCATGCGCGCGACGGTGTCGCGGTCGAACAGATCGCTGTTGTATTCGGCCAGACCGCTGAGCCCCGCGGCGGTTTCTTCGAGCTCCACGCAAAGATCGAACTTCGCGCTGTGCGTATCGACCGGGAGCACGGTCACCGCGAGGCCCGGCAAGTCGAGTGCACCGATCGGTGCGTTCTGCAGCGCGAACAACACCTGGAACAACGGCGAATAGCTGGCGCTGCGCTGCGGTTGCAGTTCCTCCACCAGCTGCTCGAACGATACGGCTTGGTGCTCGAACGCCGCCAACGTGGTGCGCTTGACTTGTTGCAGCAGCTCGTCGAACGGTTGTCGTGTATCGAGCTGATCGCGCAGCACGATCGTGCCGGCGAAAAATCCGATCAGATCCTCGAACTCGGCGCGCTCGCGATTCGCCACGGGCGTGCCGATGGCGATGTCACGTTGTCCGCTGTAACGCGTCAGCAATACCTTGAACACCGCCTGCAGCAGCATGAACAGCGACACCTGCTGGCGTTGCGCGAATGCGCGCGCGGCGTCGCTCAACGCTCGCGGCACCTGGAAGCGCAGCGTGCCGCCGGCGTTGCTCTGCTGTGCCGGACGCGGACGATCGGTAGGCAACTCGAGCAAGGGCGCGATGCCATCCAGTCGGGTGCGCCAATAGGCGAGGGCGCGCGCGTGCGTCGAATCGTGTTGTCGCGTACGTTGCCACACCGCGAAATCGGGATATTGCAGGGGCAACGCCGGGAGTGACGCCGGCGACCCGCTACGACGCGCGGCATACAGCGCGCTGACTTCACGTACCAGCACACCCATCGACCAGCCATCGGAAACGATGTGATGGATCGCGAAAACCAACGCGTGCACATTCGTGTCGATGCGCAGCAGCGTGGCGCGCAATAGCGGCGGCGCTTCCAGTGCGAACGGTCGCGCCGCTTCAGCCTGCAGCCACGCCTCGATGTCTTCTTCGCCGAGGTCGACGATCGCGAGCGGAAGTTGCAGCGCTGGCGCAATGCGCACGTGCGGTTCGCCGCGCACGCTTTCGAATGCACAGCGCAACGACTCGTGGCGTTGCACGATGTCGTTCAACGCCAGGCGCAAGGCCTCGGTATCGAGCGTACCGAGAAGACGCAGCTGTACGACCTTCGTGTACGCCGGATTGCTGCCTTCGAATTGCTGCAGAAACCACAGCCGTTGCTGCGCCGGCGACAGCGGCATGAGCGGTTCGCGCGGCACGACAGTCGGTGCGGACGAGGCGTTGCCGCCGGCGCCTTCGAGCGCGCGCAGCAGATCGGCCTTGTGCGCGACCAGCAGCGCTCTGATTTCCGCGGTCACCGCGCCTTTCGGCGCATCGACCTGCAATTGCCCATCTTGCGCGCCGAGCCGAATGCCGGCCACGCTCAACCGTTCGAGTACGCCCGTTATGCCCATGACTGCTGATCCGACTGGCTGGCTCGCGTACGGCGGCTCACGCCTGCTGCTGTATGGCTTGCAGGTGATTGCGCAAGCTCAGCGGCCGCATGTCGGTCCAGACTTCCTTGATGAAGGCCAGGCATTCGTCCTTGTCGCCGCGCTTGCCAGCCGCGTTCCAACCCAGTGGCAGGTCGCGGCCGGCAGGCCAGATCGAATACTGCTGCTCATGGTTGACCACCACTTCGTATTGCGTCTGCGTTGTCGTCTCGCTCATGACCGCTCCCGGGAAAATCCAAAAACAAAATGCCTGCAGGCAAGTCCGTGCGGCTTACCGCCTTGTTATCCATTGCTCCGCCGCCGACCGGGCGACGCGCTTGCTGACGCGTCAAAGCACGATACGTTCGAGCTCCTGCGCGTCGGCCGGCGCGGTCGCGGTCAGCTGCGCGAGCAGTGTCTGCTCGCGTCGCACACGCTCGATGCGGATCGCCAACTGGGCCACGGTCTGCGCGTCGAAGAAATCCGCCACGCCGAGCGCGATGCCGAATCGCTGCCGCACACGCGCCATGGCTTGTGCCGCGAGCAGCGAGTGTCCGCCCATTTCAAAAAAGTTGTCGTTCACGCCGACGCTTGTCACCGACAACAGTTCGGCCCACAGCGCGGCCAGCTCCTGCTCGAGCGGATTGCGCGGCGCGACGTGGGCGGACGACTCGTCTCGCTCCGGCGCCGGCAAGGCGCGCCGATCCAGTTTGCCGTTCGCGTTGAGCGGAAATGCATCCAGCACCACGAAATGTGCCGGCATCATGTAGTCCGGGAGTGCCGCGCGCAGCCGCAGCCGCAACGCGGTGACATCAGCGCTTGCGCCGGGCAGCGCGACGAGATAGGCCACCAGTTGCTGGTCGCCGCGCGCGTCTTCGCGCGCGGCGACCACGACCGATTGCAGCTGCGGTTGCGCGCGCAGGACGCTCTCGATCTCGCCGAGCTCGATGCGGAAGCCGCGGATATTGACCTGGAAATCGGCGCGGCCCAGATATTCGATGCTGCCGTCGCCGCGCAGACGCCCCAAATCGCCGGTGCGATACAGTCGCGCGCCCGCGACGCGTGAGAACGGATGCGGCACGAAACGCTCCGCGGTTTGCGCGGGTCGGCCGAGATAGCCGCGGGCGACGCCATGACCGGCGACGCAGATTTCGCCGACACTGCCTTGTGGCAGCAGACCTTGATCCGCATCGAGCACGTACACTTGGGCATGATCCAGACGCGTTCCGATCACGTTGCCCGGGCTCGGCGCATCATGCTGCGGAGCGCAGGTCGACAAGATCGTGGTCTCGGTCTGACCGTACAACTCGACCACCGCGACGCGTGGAAAGGCCGCTGCCATGTCGGAAAGCAAGGCCGGTGCGACCGCATCGCCGCCGACGAAGACCCGACGCAGCGTGCCGGCTTCGACGGCACCGCCGGCCTCCGCCACTTCGTCCAGCACGCGGCGCATCAGACTCGGCACGAGGTGCGCGAGCGTGACCTGCTGCAGGTCACGCAGCAGCGCGGCGGTGTCGAGCACGCGTTCGCGCGCGACGATGCGCGTATGCCCGGCGGCAATCAGCGGCAGCAAAAGTTCGACGAAAGCGATGCCGAACGACTGCGAAGCGACACTGAGCATGCTGTCGCGATGGGTGACCTCGAAACGACGCTGCAGTCCTTGCAGCAGCGCGGCGAGTCCACCGTGCAGTACTTGCACGCCTTTCGGTTGGCCGGTGGAACCGGAGGTGTAGATCACATAGGCCGGCTGCAAAGCATGCACGGCGACGCTGCGCAGCGGCGGCAACGACGCGCTCGATCGCGCGTCGACATCGTCGATGAATAGACAACGGCCTTGCGGCGGCGGCAGTCGTTGCGTGAGCGCGCGATCGGCCACGACACAGACGATGCCGGCGTCGGCAATGACGTAGTCCAGGCGTTCCTTCGGATAACCCGGATCCAGCGGCACGTAGATGGCGCCGCATTTCCAGATCGCCAGCATGGCGACCAGCAGCTCGGGCGATCGTTCCATCCACACGCCGACGTGCTGCTCGGCCGTCGCTCCCAGAGCTTGCAGGTGCCGCGCGAGCCGATTAGCGCGCTGCTCCAGTTCGGCGTAGCTCATGGCGCTGTTTTCGAACATGACCGCGAGCGCTCCGGGCAGACGTGCTGCCTGTTGTGCGATCAGTTCGTGCACGCAGGCGCTGCCGACGGCGCCCGCGTCGAGCGCATACTGCGGTTCGAGTTGCGCGGCGATCTCGTCGGCATCGAGCAATGGCAGCGCGCCGAGCGGCACTTCCGCGCCGCCAAGCACGGTGTCCAGCAGGCGCAAGAAGTGTGCAGCCAGTCGCGCCATGCGCGGCGCCGAATACAGGTCTGCGGCATAGTCGAACCAGGCCTGCAATTCATCGCCCTGTGGTTCGATGTTGAGCGCGAGGTCGAAGCGTGCGACGGCGTGGCGATCTTGCACGCGTTCGATCGCGACGCCCGGCAGATGCAGTCGATCGACGGCGCCGTCGTTGACCACGAGCATCACTTGCACCAGCGGGGCGTAGCTCATGCTGCGTGCGGGCTTGAGTTCCTCGACCAGTTGCTCGAATGGCAAGTCCTGGTTTGCCTGTGCAGCCAATACGGTGTCGCGCACCTGCGAAAGCAATGCGGCAAAGTTCGCCGCGGTTTCCACGCGGCTGCGCAGCACCACGGTGTTGACGAAAAATCCGATCAGCCCCTCAAATTCGGGGCGACTGCGATTCGCGAACGGGGTGCCGATCGCGATATCGGATTGTCCGGAATGACGCGCGAGCAAGGCCTGAAACGCCGCGCTGAGCGTCATCAGCAAGCTCACGCCGTGACTCTGGTTGAAGGCCTCCAGACGCCGCTGCAAGTCGCGGTCGATCACGAAGCGATGCACGCCTGCGCGCAAGGTCTGCACGGGTGGCCGTGGCCCGTCGCCCGGCAGTTCCAGCAGCGGCGGCAGCCCGGCGAGCTGCTGACGCCAATAGGCGAGCTGACGTTGCAGCATCGTGCCCGACAAGCAGCGGCGCTGCCAGACCGCGTAATCGGCGTATTGCACCGGCAACGGCGCGAGCGCGGCGGGCAGACCGTGCACCGCACTCGCATACAGCGCATTCAATTCGTGCACGAGAACGCCGATCGACCAGCCGTCGCCGACGATGTGATGCAGGTTCACGAGCAGCACGTGCTCGTCCGGCGCCAGGCGCAGCAGCGTCACGCGCAGCAGCTGGTCCGTGCGCAAGTCGAACGCAGCGCAGGCATGCGCGCGAATGCGATCCGCTACGTCGGTCGGCGCGCAGTCGACCACCGGCATGACGAAGTCCGTTGCCGCGTCGACGACCTGCACGGGACCATCGACGCCGTCGACGAAGCGCGTACGCAGGATTTCGTGGCGGCGTACGATCGCGTCGAAACTCCGGCGCAACGCCAGCGCATCCAGAGCACCGCGCAGGCGGAACGCCGCTGCCATGTTGTAGTTCGCGCTGGGTCCTTCCAGTTGATCGAGGAACCACAGGCGCTGCTGCGCGTAAGACAACGGCAGCGGTGCATTACGCGCGACCGCGGCCGGGGCTTCGACTTCGCTGTGCGATGCCGTAGCAATACGATCGGCAAGGCCTGCGAGCGTGCGTGCCTCGTACACTGCGCCAACCGACAGATCGACCGCGAATGTCGTGCGTACGCGCGCGACGAGCTGGGCCGCGCGCAACGAATCGCCGCCGCAGGCGAAGAAGTCGTCGTCGACGCCGACGCGCTCGCAGCAGAACACCTGCGCCCAGATCGCGGTCAGTTGGGCTTCGACGGCATTGCGCGGCGGCGTGTGGGCCAGCTCGACGCGGGCCGGGGATGTTGCGGCAAGCAGGCGGCCTTCCAATGCGCCGCTCAGATACAGTTCGCGCGCCTTGCGGCGCTGGATCTTGCCGCTGGAAGTCTTCGGCAGGCGCATCGGCTTGAGCAACACGAGATCGAGCAGCTGCAACTCGTGCGCAGCGGCGAGCGCTGCGCGCACTGCGAGTTCAAGCTCGCGCACGTCGACACGCCGCACTTCGCTACGCCTGACCTCTTGTACGACGACCACGCGTTCCTCGCCGTCGACCTCGACGGAAAACGCGGCACCCGCACCCGCTGCGAGCGACGCTGAACAGGCCTGTACGGTTTGTTCGATGTCTTGCGGATAGTGGTTGCGGCCGCGCACGATGATGAGCTCTTTCATGCGTCCCGTGACGTACAGCTGGCCGTCTTGCACGAAGCCCAGATCACCGCTGCGCAGAAACGGGCCGGCGCCGTCGTGCGTGTACGCAGCGAACGTTTCCGCGCTGGTCTCGGGGCGCTGCCAGTACCCTCGCGCGATGCTCGCGCCGCGCAACCAGATCTCGCCGACTTGTCCATCCGGAAGACGATGCCCGTCGACGGGCTGGACGATGCAAAGGCGCGTCGGGTCTGCGTGGCCGGAGCTGACCAGGCGCACCGACTGCGCATCGCACGACGGCATGTAGCCGTCATTGCGCAGCGCCGCGGCGTCGGCTCGGATCAGCGACGGCGGCGCGTGCCGATCGGCGCCGCTCGCGAACAGGGTTGCTTCAGCCAGGCCATAGCAGGGAAAGAATGCGCCCGCTTGAAAGCCGCAGCGGTGAAATGCTTCGGCAAAGCGCCGCAGCGTGTCGGCGCGAACCGGCTCGGCGCCGTTGTACGCAACCTGCCACGAGCTCAGATCCAAGCTGCTCAGTTCTGCGTCGGTCGCGCGTTCCGCGCACAGCTCGTACGCGAAGTTGGGGCCGCCGCTGACGGTGCCGCGATAGCGGTCGATCGCACGCAGCCAGCGCAACGGCTGCTGCAGGAATGCCATCGGCGACATCAGCACCGCGCGGGCGCCCAGGTACAGGGGATGCAGCACGTTTCCGATCAGGCCCATGTCGTGGTACAGCGGCAGCCAGCCGACCACGACATCCGTGCGCTCGGTGCCGAAGCCTTCGCGGATCAGCGCTTCGTTGTGCAGCAGATTGGCATGGCTGACGACCACGCCCTTCGCGTCGCCGGTCGAACCCGAGGTGTATTGCAGGAATGCGATCGTGTCGCCGTCGATACCCGGATCGCGCCAGGCATCGGCGCCCGCGGCATCGATCGTATCGGTCGCCAGCGGCTGCAGACGCGACCAGTCCGCGGCCGCATCGCGCAAGGTCGCCAGCGTGGCCTGATCGCCGAGCACATGCGTGGCGCCCGAATCGAGTGCGATGCCTTCGATGCGCTGCCAGCGATTACCGGTCGGCGGGTATACCGGCACTGCGATCACGCCTGCAAACAGGCAGCCGAAGAATCCACAAATATACTCGAGTCCGGCCGGATACAGCAGCAACGCGCGTGCGCCGCGCGGACACGTGGCCTGCAATTGCGTCGCGATCGCGCGAGCGCGCAGTTCCAGCTCGCGGTAGGTCAAGCGGCGCTCTTCGTGCTCGCCGTCGCGCAGGAAGACGAATGCCACATCGTCGCCTTGCAGGCGCGCGCGATCGCGCAGCAGCGACAGCAGGGTTACCGGCGCGAGGGGAGGCGTGATATTGGAGTGGCTGTCGCTCATGGGTGGGAATCGTTACGCCGGACTCAGCAGGTTTCGCTGCGCTCCAGTTGCTCGAACAGGCTGCGGATGCTGTCCTCGTTGAAGCCGTAGTTATCGGTGCGCTCGATGAATTCGAACATCACGCCGGAATTCGCATCGCGCTTGGCGAACACCTGGGTGAGTCCAGGGCCTTCGATCAGGTTGGTTTCGAACTCGATGCCGCGGGCGCGCAGTTCGTTCATGGTGTCGGCCACGCTGTCGACCTCGATCGCGACATGCTGCACGCCTGGGCCGAACTTCTCGATGAAGCGCGACACCTGACTGTGACGTTCCGTCCCCTGCACCAGCACGATCGAGAAGTCGCCGGAACTGAATTCGGCGGAAATCATGCCGGTCGATTTGCCGAAGATGCTGCGCCGTTCGCGCAGCTCCATGCCGAGCGTGTCGCGGTAGAACGCGATTGCTTCCTCGAGATCGCGCACTGCAATGGCAATGTGATCCAAGCGCCGGGCGCGGCTGCTGAGCAGCGGCAGCGGATTGAATGGGTTTGGCGCCGGCTTGTGCATGGGCGTTCCTGACCAAAAAAGAAATACGCCCGTCTGCGCAACGTGCGTAGACGGCTGAGGGACGGATGGGTTTTGGACCTGTAAGCGCAAAACGGCGCAAACACAGGACACGCGAATGGCCGGCAACCCCGGGCGGGGAGGGGCGGGTCCGCGCCCGCTTTTACTGCCGGGCGGTTTGCACGGTGGCCGGGGTGCCCGCCGCGGGCGTCTCGACGCGTGCCAACATCTGCAGTGCACGTCGGTACAGGTCTTCGGCGGGCGCAGGACCGGCCAACTGCGCTGCCTGCTGAAGCAGCTCGCGCGCGGCACCGTCGCTTCTGGCGCCCAATGCGACAAGCAGCTCACGCGTGCGTGAATGCTCGGCGCCGAAAGCGATGCCGGCGCTTGCCAACGCATGCAGGCGCGCCCGACGTGCCGTGGCAGCATCGTGCGCGGCATCGGCCAACTCTGCGCGCAGGCGGTAAGCGCGGTAGGCAAATGGATGCCAGGGCCGGTTCTGCTGCCTCAGCACGTTCAGGGTCTCATCGATGAACCCCTGGACCTGCGCCGTGTCGCCGCGTCGTTGCGCGGCTCGAGCCAGTGCCAACAGCGTGTATGGCAGTTCGCGATCGGTATCCTTGCGCTGCAGGTCGGCAATCGCACGCAGCGACTGCTCCGCGTCCGCAGCGCCGCGTTCGATGGCGATTTCGGCCAGCGCCGAACGCGCCGCGAGCACGATCGGATGCTGGGGAAATCCAAACTGACGATGCATTTCGATCAGCCGGTTCAGGCGCATCGACGCCTCGTCGAACCTGCCGGCCGCGATCAATGCGCGCGCGTCGCCATATTCGGCGTCCACCAGCAGCGGTGGAAATCCGTCCTTGGTCTTCTCGAAGGCGTCGAACGCGGCGCGGAACATGGCAGCGGCGCGCGCGTCGCCGAGTCCGTCGAGCACGATGCCGGCGTGGGCGAAATCCTCGGCGGAAAACCAGGACTGCAGATCAGGCGCTTGGCTGGTCGCGGCCATCAGCCGCTCGAACAAACCTTGCGCATCGTGCAGCCGCCCCAACTCGAGCATCAGCTCGGCGATATCGCGCAGATGAAACAGCAGGCCGGGCGGCGCCGGTCCAGTGCCGACGTCGTGCGCGCTGAGGTCGTCGATCGCCCGCGTGGCCGGTTCCAGTCGTTCCTGTTGCAGGTAGTCGCTGGCCAGGTTGTATTTCGCATAGGTGCGAATACCTTTTGCCGCGAGCTCGTTGGCCTCTGCAAGCAGGCTTTCGCTGATCTGCGTGGCGCGCGCGTAGTCGCCGCGCATGGTCATGGCGAGCGCGATATTTTCCTGTGCTCGATAGTGCGCGTGAACGTAATCGCCGCCCCGATTGGCGGCGATCGTCTGGATCTGCTCCAGTTCGGCGATCGCTCCGGCAACGTCGCCCTGCATCAGGCGTTGCACCTGCACGATGATGCGCGCTTCGAGAATCTCCGCGCTGTCGGGCGGCAGGAAATGCGTGAGCGCGTCCAGCGCGGCCTGATACTCGCGGCGGGCCTGCGCGCTGCGCTTGAACGAAAAGAAGATTTCGCCCATCGCCTGATGCAATTTCGCGCCGACCCGCCAGTTGTCGCCGAATTCGGTGTCGATCCTGCTGGCGGTGTTTTCCAGCAGCTCGCGCGCCGTCAGTGGTGCGCCTTGCGTGTTGAACGGATTGGCGGCCTCGAACGTCGAAATCAGGAAATCGTTTTCCGCCGCGGCATCCTTCGCCTCGCGATCCGCCAGCATCGACGCTGCGCGCACCACTCGCGCCTCATGCAGACTGAACGCCGTGGCGAGGATCAACACGACCAGCACCGTGGCCGCCGCAGCGAGCGCGAACGTGTGCTGCTGCAGGAATTTGCCGGCGCGGTAGCTCCATGCATCGGGGCGCGCGTGGATCGGATCGCCGTCGAGGTGGCGCGAGATGTCTTCGCGCAATTCGGCGACGCTCGTGTAGCGTCGCGCCGGATCGAAACGCAGCGCCTTGAGCAGAATGCAATCCAGATCGCCGGCGAGGTGGCGCTTGAGCGCGTGCGGTGTGCTGGCGCGTTCACGCGCGCGCATCGTGGCATCGGCCTCGCCGGAGAACATCGTCGATGGCAGACGCAATGTGTCGTCGCCGCGCGCCACCGGTTTGCGGCCGGTCAGCAATTCATGCAGCAGTACTCCGAGCGTGTAGATGTCGGTGGCGGTCGTCACCGGCGCGTCGGTGAATTGTTCCGGCGCCGCGTAGCCCGGCGTGAGGCGGCGATACTCGGTGCGGGTCGAATCGGCCGCTTCAGCTTCGTCGTCAAGCAACTTCGCAATGCCGAAGTCGAGCAACTTCGGCGTCCCGTCGGCACGCACCAGAATGTTGTTCGGCTTCAGGTCGCGATGAACGATGAGCACTTGATGCGCGAACTGCACCGCATCGCATACGAGCATGAACAAACGCAAGCGATCGCGCAGATCGAAACGGCGGGTATCGCAAAAGCGCACGATCGGTTCGCCCGGTACGTATTCCAGCGCGATCCACGGCACGCCTTCCGCCGTCAGCCCGCCGTCGAGCAGGCGCGCGATGTGAGGATGTTCGAGACGCGCCAGTATCTGGCGCTCGCGCGAGAAACGCTCGCGTTCGTAGGGATCGAGGATGCCCACCCGCATCAGCTTGACCGCCACCTGTTGCGCGAAAGCGCCGTCGGCACGTTCGGCCAGGTACACGCTCGCCATGCCGCCCTCGCCGAGCTTGCGCAGCAGGCGGTACGGACAGGCGCTGCGCTCGACCACCGCCGGCTGCGGTTCGCCTTCGATCAGGATACGCGCGTACTCGTCGCCTGGGCGATCGAGCATCCCAGTCGTGTCCTCCGCACTCAGCATCGCCTCAAGGAGCTCGCGCAGCTGTGCGTCTGCGACATGCGCATCGATCCACTCCGTCCTCGAGACGGAGGGCAGTTCGAGCAACTGATCGAGCAATGGCGAGAGTTCGGCCCAGCGCGCCTCGATCGGCGTGCTCATGCCGGTTCCAGCATCCGATGCAGGAAAGCCCTGGCCTTGCGCCAGTCGCGCACCACGCTGCGCGAAGCGACATCGAGCACCTCGGCGCATTCTTCGACGGATAGTCCGGTGAAAAAACGCAGTTCGACGATCTTGGCCAGGCGTCCGTCGACCTTGCTCAATCGCGTGAGAGCGGTATCGAGCGCGACCATTTCCACGGCGACGAATTCGATCGGCAGTTCATGTGCCTGCCAATCCACCATGGTCGCCAGACGACCGCCACGCTTGGCTGCGGTGCGCCGTCGCGCATGGTCCACCAGGATATGCCGCATCGCGGTTGCTGCATAGCCGAAGAATTGCGCGCGGTCATGCCATACCGCGCTGTCCTGGGTGACCAGGCTGATGTACGCCTCGTGCACCAACGCCGTCGTGTTGAGCGTGTGCGACCCGGCTTCGCCGCGCAGGTAGCGGTGCGCCATCGTGCGCAACTTGTCGTACACACGCGGCAACAACTCGTCCATTGCCTGCCGGTCGCCATCGCTGGCAGATTGCAGCAGGTCGGTGATGTCGGTGGATTGTTGCATGGGAAGATCCTAGTTTTTCACGCCCGTCTTCCCCCTGAACTGCATGCCGTCACACCCGCGGGTGCGAGACTATACAGAGATTTGGTGCCCTCGCGAATCAGTACATGGCGAACGCTTCCGGCTGCGGAAAAATTTACGCAGCGTCGTCGTCAGGTGTGGTAGGGCAGAGGTGGATCGTCCATTCCGGACCGGAAGGGCGTCGCAGGCCGACGGCAAGCACGTGCTGCTCGTCCGGGCTGAACAACTGAAATTGCCAGGCCGCGGGAGGTTCCGTGGCGGAGGTGTCCTGGGTCAGCGTCGGTGCGCCGTTCAGATCCAGATCGAAGGAAAACGTTTCCAAGGCGGTGGAAAGGCCGCTGCCGCAAGCCTTCAGGTAGCATTCCTTCAGCGTCCACAGCTCGTAGAAGCGTCGTCGTTGCCGTTCCGGCGCGAGCGCAAGAAAGGCGCGCAACTCGGTGGCGGAAAAGTGGCTGCGCGCAATTTCCTGCTGATCCACGTCTCGATCGATTTGCTCGACATCGATGCCGACATCGATGTCGCGTGCCACGACGCAGGCAACCAGATCGCGTGAATTGGATAGATTGAATTGCAGCGACTGCTGCGGCGGCCACTCGATGCGCGGTTTCCCGTACCGACCCGCGGCGAATCGCCATTGCGCGGGAGCAACGCCGGCGTAACGCGAAAGACTGACGCGACACAAGGCGCGGGTCAGCAGATATTCGTGGCGGAGATGCGCATGCGCCAAACGGGCCAATCGCTGCCGCTCGCTGTCATCGAGCAGCGATTCGTAATAGCGCAGACGTGCGACCGTGCAACACTGCTCCGTCCACGCATACCACACGTGTGCCCGGCCAGGCGGCAACGCAAGTAGGGGGATGGTCAATCGGAATCCAGCAAAGTGAGTGTTGGGGCGATCTTGGGGCTGGCGTGCTGTCGGCACGATGCAGTTTGACGCAGCCGCGACGACGGCGCCCCTAGACGGTGCGAACCCACAAGCTTTGCCGCTGAAACTCGATTCTGTCAAACGTCCGCGCAAGCGATTGCACACAGACGTACGCGTCGATTTAGCCAGCCGATGCTTGCAAGGATGCTTCGGCTTGCGAGCGCATCTGTTGCCGCTGACGTGGTAGTGGGAGCGCACCGGCACGTCCCTGTGCCGGATGCCGCGACTCAGAAGTCCAGACGCGCCGTGAAGCGTACGTAACGTGGCTGCTGGAAATCCGATGGCAAGCCGAAGGAGTTGACGGTTTCGGGAACGGTCGCGTTGGTGTCGTGTGTTTGGACCACGCGCACCGGCTTGTTCGCGTTGAACAGGTTGAACACGTCCACGCGGAACGTCAGATGTCCCTTGTCGATCGTCGGCATCCACGCCAGGCCGAAATCAAAACTCTTGATCCACGGCGTGCGTCCGAACGCGCCGCGCGGCGACAGCGTCTGGATCGCGCTGCCGTCTGGGTTGTGTCCGGCGTTGCAATAGGAACTGCTGGGGCCGTACAGCTGATTGACGTTGTCCAGCGTGGCGCCACCCTCCGGATGGTTGTCGTCGGTCGGCAGGAAGCCGATGCAGCTGATCGGCGCGCCTGATTCGACGAGCAAGTTGCCGGACACCATCCAGTGCGGCGTCGGCTTGTACGCGCCGAATACCTTCAGCACGTGGCGATGATCGTTCGGCAGGTTGCCGTAGGTTCCGTCCGTGAATGTCGGGTAGTCGAAGTTCGCCGTAGTGCCCGCGTCGCCCTGCTGGAAGTTCGAGTCGACGTAGCCTTCCGAATTGCCGTAGTCGTGCGACCAGGTATACGAGGCCTGCACGTAGTACTTCTCGTCCCACTGCCGCTCGGCGAACAGCTCGATCGCGTTGTAGCGACGCTTGTATTTCGGCAAATGGAAATAGCTCGCCGGGATGTTGACGTTGGTGAGCTTGCCGTCGCCGTTGAGATCCAGCTTGAACGAATTGTCGCGTCCCGGATTGAGCAGCATGCAGGCGGGCAGGGTGCTGTCGTCGAAGTTCGTGTAGCCGTGGTCGGACGCCCAGTTGTCGAACGCGCCGGCCCAGCAGAAGTCGTCCATGCCGGCGCCGACGCGACGCAGGATGCCGCGCGTGCCCGCGCTCCAGCCATTGTCGAACGCGTGCTGGAAGCCGAGGATCAGCTCGTCCTGATACATCGGCTTGAGGCTGGTGGATGCGAACTGACCCGGTTGCGGCACTACGCCGGCTTCGAGCACTTGCGTCGGACCCAGCTGCTGACCGAGATTGAGCGGCGCAGCGGTGCGTGGGTCTTGTCCGCTGAACAAGTAGAACGACTGGTCTTCGTATTCGGCGCGGCTCGCGCGGATATTCGTGTTCGACGCAACCGGAATGTAGTAGCGACCCAGTGAGCCAAATGCCTTGTTGCTGGCATCGCCGGTGACGTCCCACGAAAAGCCCACACGCGGCGCAAGCTGGTCGCTGGACTTGACGGTGGTGCGGCCAAGGCCGTCCTTGTTGTCGAACGTCTCCTCGCGCAAACCGCCATACAGCAACCAGCGATCGGTCAACTGCCAGCTGTCTTCGACATAGGCGGCCGTATTCCTGACATCGTACGAACCACTCGCGCCGGAAACGTGGCGCAGACGCACGTACTCGGTAGTGCCGGCGGGCGGGGTCACGCCGTTGATCTTGCCGCCGAGATAAACGTAATAGCGCCAGTACGCACCGCCCGTGAACGTGTAGCCGTCGTCGGTCGACGTGAATTTTTCCGCGTCGAAACCGCCGCGCAACGTGTGATTACCCAGTTTCCATTCCAGATCGAGGCGACCGGCCTTGCGTTTGTCGGTCGGATTCGGACCCGCCGGATCGGCCCTCGTAGTGGCCACGTTCTCGCCCGGATAGCAACCTTCTTGCACGAGGTCGCCGGTGGCACCGTTGCTGACGGAGCGTCCGTCGAGCACACGCGGGCAATCGGCGCTCGGCGGGTTGCGCGGATCGTCGAAATTGTCCAGCTTCATCTCGCCGTACTGCGCAGACAGCGTCAACGCGTCGGTCAAATAGCCGGTGTACTTGCCGACGTAGAGCTCGCCGCCGCGGTGTTCGGTGTACGGATAGACAAAAGCCTCGTGCTTCGTCGCGTAGGGCACGTTGGTATTGCCGTCGTGATCGGTATCGTTCGAATAGAGATTGGTGCGATTGCGGTCGCGATTGGAGAAACCCGTGAATTCGAGCAGGTGGTGATCGGTGATGTTCCAGTCGAGTTTCACGATCCCATGCGGCGTGGTGGTTTCCGCGTGCGTGCTGCTGTCCTTCTTGAAATCGTCGACCTTGTCCGTCTGGCCTTCGACGAGTGCGAAGATAAACAGGCGATCCTTGATGAGCGGGCCGCTGACGTAACCGTCGAACGTGAACTTGTCTTCGCCGTTGGCTTTCTTGAAATTGACGTAGTCCACGCCGTTCGGGTTGCGGACGTTCGGCTGCTGATTGCGCATACCGTCCGGTTCCCAGAAAAACGAGCCGCCTGCCTGCCATTCGTTGCTGCCACGCTTGGTGACGATGTTGATCACGCCGCCCAGTGAGCGGCCGTATTCGGCGCCGTAGCCGCCGGTCTTCACTTGCTCCTGTCCGATCGCGTCGAACGGCAGGTTGGCGAAGCCGAGGAAGTTGTGGATGTTCGTTACGTCGAAACCGTTGACGTAGTAGCCGTTCTCCGCCACCGAAGCGCCGCCGAACGAAGCGAGATTGCCGAATCCCGGATCGCCCTTGACCGTGCCGGGCGCGAGCAACGCGACGTTGGTGATGTCGCGAACCACCGGCAGGGATTTGAGCTGCTCGGCGGTGAAGACCGAGGTCGATTCCGTGGAGGAAACGTCGATCGGATTGATCGCGTTGCTGGTCACCGTGATTGCTTCCATGGTGGCCGCGTCGTTGCCGGCGAAGTTCACTTCGGTACCGGTGCCGATATTCACGTTGACGTCGCGCGCAGTTGCGCCGGCGCTGACCTTGTAGTGCCCGGTCTGCAATTCGGAGAAACGATAGCGGCCGTCCTTGTCCGCGGCGATCGAGCGCCTTGTTCCCGTATCCTTGTTCTCGAGCGTAATGGTGCCATTGGGCTCGGTCTGTCCGAAAATCGAGCCGGTGGCGGTTTGCGCCAGCAGATGGCCGGACGAAAAGGCCAAGCTCAGCGCAAGCATCAAGGCAGAGCGTTTCAGTGCCGTGTCCCGGCGCGGCGAAATGCGATCACTCATTGAAGTCTCCTCCCGTAGTAGCCGCCGAACAGGCGGGCATTGGCAACGAAAACCGCCCGAACAGGCGCGGAAGCGACTGCGTTCGAAATCACCCCCATTGAGCCGTGCCGCCCCGCGATGGCCCTCAAGACCATGACTTTCGGCACATCCGGAACGTAACGAAAACGTAACGAATCGTCAATGAACGATTCGTTGTTTCCGTGAGCCGATTCGACAAATTGGCTATCGACTCTGAAGTTTTTGTGGCGGCCCGAATGGAGCCGACCATGTGGTCGCTGCCGTGACACAGCAGGCGCCTGCCCGTTTCGGGTGCCTGATTGGTGTTCGACGGAAAGCCTGCACGCTGGCGGCCAAGTCGCGCCGTGTCGAGTGCCCGCATGTGCATACATTGATCTGCATCAAGAGGCTGAGATCGACGTCGCGCTAGCGTTCATACAGGCTCGAGCGCGCAAGCGCCGACAACTTTGGAGACTGATGATGCGCACCAAGCCACTGCTGCTTTCGACTATTTTTTTCGCTGCGGCGCTAGCTGGCTGCATCCCCGACAACGTTCGCCACGGTTGGGTCATGCGCGGCCAGGTCCTCACACTCGAAAACAGCGTCGCCACTGTGTGCATCGGGACTCGAGACGGGGCAAAAGTCGGTCAGGTCTTGGACGTCCAACACATCACATCCAGGCCATCCGGGAACGCTCACGACGGTGTGGTTTTCACGCGGACTGATGCCGGACGAGTGAAGATTACCGAGCTATTCGATGAGCATTACGCGCGCGCGCAAGTGGTTTCAGGCGCCCCAGCAGTGAACGATATCGTGGAGCTGGCGTTGTAGCGAATTTTTGTCCATGGACCGCAGTGGATCGTGAAAATGCACATGGACATTTGTCGGAGAGCACCATGCGTCAAATACCGCGCACTGACAACCCCAGAACAACGCACCGTGCGATTGTGTTGGCCGGACTCGCTGGATCGCTGGCAGAGGTTCTCTGGATAGGGCTCGTCCTGACGCTCACGCCGGTGAGCGGCGAAGCGGTACTGCGCCAGATTAGCGCCAGCTTCTTCCCGGCGATCGTCGATTCGGCGTCGGCGCCGGCACTCGGACTCGTGATCCACTTCGCTCTAGGCGTCGGTCTCGCGTACGGCTTCTGGCTTTGTATCTGGCGACCGTTCGTGCGTTCCTTGGGTGCACAGATGATGCTGTACGCAGCGATTTTTTCGCTCACGGTGATCTGGTTTCTGAACTTCTTCGTGGTGCTGCCCGTCGTGAACTCCGGGTTCGTCGACCTCATACCCTACGCCGCAACGTTGGTATCGAAAATACTGTTCGGCATCGCGATGGCCGCTACGCTATATGTGTCGTCGAGAGCGTCGAGTGCGACTGTTGCAAAGCGCGCGGTCGGAGCGCACACGCCGGCGAGGGCATAGCCAGCTGCGCTGGAGATGATGGGCTTCCGAGCCGCTAGCGATTTTGCTCAGGCATTCCTTGCGGCTTACACGCAGTGAGTAGGCGCGTGCCGCAGGATTGTTTGTGGCATTTCCCGACTGAGAAAAAATACCCCGGTACCGTCGGTACCGACGAGTGCCCAGTCATGGCCGTCACATCCGCCGGCGGCACACCGTGTCGTCCCGCTTCGGTGACGAATCTCGACCACAGACCATGGCCACCGAAATTACACCTGATGCCGGCGCGCTGCGCACGCCGCTGAACGATACCGGCGATGGCGGCAGGGGATAGAGCAGGGCCGAGTCGGTTGGCCAAAGCGGTCCCGTCGGTGATCCCCGAAGCAGCGAGCCACCGCCGCAGGGCCTGCGCAGCGACGTCAGCGATCGGTTGCTCACGGCGACGTTCCTTGTGCGAGCCGAGCGCTTCCAAGAGCCACCGACGTTCATGGCCATTGCGAGCTCTGCCTAGCCTGGATCGCCATTCCGGACGGAGCTGATCAGCTGGTGCTGATCGGCTGCTCACGACCCAATCCGGACAATCACAGGTGGCCAGCTTGCGGCACCTACTACGGCGCTCGAATCTTCGAAAGATTCATGCCGACGCGACAATCGCCTCTCGGCATGCTCGCTTGATAGCCTCCTGCGCGGCTTTGGCGCATGCCGAACCTTCGGCGACGGCTTCCTGCGCACGGTGAAAGTCGAGCCAGCTGAAATCGCCAAGACTCGGCAGTAGGAGGACGTCGGGCGGATCGCCGGCTAGTCGCGATCGTGTGATGCGGTCCTGCATGATATTGAGGGAGTTGGCCAAGACCTCGAAGTAGCTCGGATGACTGGGGCCACTCTGCAACACGCGTCCGAGCAGGGGACCCAGCGCATTGTTGAGCCACTGCGGTACTCGCGATGATGCCGCCGGAGCTGCCGTCGAGGTGGTGAGTTCGCCGAAGCGGCGTCCCACCAGTTCAGAGTTCATGTCCACCGCAATGATGATGTCGGCGCCCAGGGCGCGCGCAAGCGAGACCGGCACAGGATTGACCAGACCCCCGTCGATCAGCCAACCGCCCCCGACATGCGCGGCCGGGCTGAAGATTCCCGGCATGCCGATGGATGCGCGCACCGCACGCCCGATCGGGCCAGTCTGAAGCCAAATCTCGCGCCCAGACGCGAGATCGGTAGCAATGGCACCATACTTTATGCTGAGTGCTTCGATCGAACCGGCGATTCCGAGCCCGTCCAAGAAAGTCTCGACGCGCTTGCCCTCGATGAGACCTCCGGTTGCGAGCCTGACGTCGAACATTGCAGCGACGTCGCGCCGTCCGAAGTTTTCGATTCGTGCCTTGAGCGCCGCGAGCTTGCCGGTAACGAAAGCCGCGCCGACCAAAGCGCCGATCGAAGTGCCGCAGACGATGTCGGGAATGACGCCGAAAGTTGCCAGACTGTCGATGATCCCGATATGCGCCCAGCCGCGCGCTGCGCCGCTGCCCAGAGCGAGACCAATCTTCGGACGCATAACGAGCACTCCCCAAGACTACGCTTGCGCGGCAAGCCGTTGACGCCGAAACCATCATCGTCAATGGCGCGCGCAAGCTTCCGACCGCCGCTGCGATGCTAGTTGTTCGGGGTCTTGCGCTCTTTGATTTGGATCAGCATTGGACAATGTGTATGTCCGTCACTGGTGCGGCAATGTTGGCGGCAAAATGCGACATATGAAGGGCGGTACTGGGATCTCTTTGGTGGGAATCAGCTGGTTCGTGGCAGCCTTGCACAGGCGGCTTTGATGATGGCCTTTGTATATTATGTCAAATACACTGATGCCTGAGGTGCTTGACGTTCCTGTCTGTCGACAAAGCCCCCGCGCGATTGTCACTGCCCGCCACCTGTGATTGCCGCGGCGGCTACGCTAGCCGACAGCCGATCATCTATTGCCGGCGCGCAGGCCTTTCTGTGTCTGGGCTATGAAAGAAGCCTCGGCAACGAGAGCTAGCGAGCTCGGCGCAGCATGTGGAGGACCTCGTAGCAAGCCCCCATCGTGTGATAGTCGGTCTTGCCGGCCGGACTTTTTTCATCGTCGTACTTGCGGTTCTCGGCATCGAGGATGCGATACCACGCCCCATGGCGGTGATCGACGAAATGCTGCCACGAGTAGCACCAGAGCTTGTCGTACCACGCGTCGTAGCTCGCCTGCCCGGTGCGTGCGGCGAGCAGCACGGCGGCGGCGAGCGATTCGGCTTGCACCCAGAAATACTTGTCGCTGTCGCAAACGAAAAATGCGCCGCCGGCAATCGGTGCGCCGCGCATGGACGCCGTGCGCAACCGCTCGGGCGCGAAGCCGTAGTACATACCGCCGCGACGTTCGTCCCAGGCACAGGCCAGCGCACGGTCGAACAGCAGCCGCGCGGTCGGCAGCAGCCAGTCGGCCTGCACGTGGCGCTCCAGGATCAGCAAGAGTTTCGCCCACTCGGTCTGGTGGCCCGGCTGAAAACCCCAGGGCCGGAACAGATGTTTGGGATCATCGAGATGGTAATTCCAGTCGATGTTCCAGTTGGCGTCGTAGTGCTCCCATACGAGACCGTCGGACTGCGAAGATTGCCGTCGCGTCATCACGTCGGCGAGCGTGAGTGCGCGATCGAGGTAACGCCGCTCGCCGCTCGCCTCGAACGCCGCCAGCAGCGCTTCGCACATGTGCATGTTCGCGTTCTGGCCGCGATAGCCGCTGAAATGCCAGTGCGCATCGGCTTCGTCGCGATACAGGGAAAATTCCGCATCCCAGCAGTGATGTTCGAGCACGTGCCAGGTTTCGTCGAGCCACTCGCGCGCGGCCGCAACGCCGGCATGCAGCGCATGTGCGTACGCCAACAGCACGAATGCGAGCCCGTAGGTGTGGTTGGTGCGGTCATCGACGCGACCATCGAGCAATGTCCAGGCGTAGCCGCCATTGGTTTGCCGGTGTGCCTCGCGCAGGAAGCGCAGGCCGTGCTCCAGCGCGACGAAATACTCGGCGTCGCCGAATTCGCGGTACGCCATCGCGTAGTTGAAAACAAAGCGCGTACTGCTGACCAGGTGCCGGCGGCGCCGGTCGTACACACTGCCGTCGTCCTTGAAATAGTGAAAGAACCCCCCGGCCGGATCGATGCAGCGCGGATGATAGAATGCCATCGTGTGGCGAATGTGGCCGCGCAAGAATTCGGGGCTGCGAAAGGCGGGCAGGTCGTCGGTGTCTGCCACCTCGCCTTCGCGTTGACCGTTCATGCGCTTGCTCCCGCGGGCTGTTCCTGCAGCAAGCGCTCGACCTCGCCGCGCGTCGGCATGGCCTCGAACGCTCCGTTGCGCGTTACCGAGCATGCGCCGGCGGCTGTGGCGAAGCGCAGTGCTTGGCGCAGCTCAGGCTCGTCGCCGACGAACGCAGCGAAGCTTTGCTTTTTCACTCCGCGTGCGCGCATCGCGCTGAGCAATCCGCCTACGAATGCATCGCCCGCGCCGGTGGTGTCGAGCGCATGCACGCGGAACCCCGGCATGCTTGCCGTGCCATGGCGTGTGTGCCAGTGCACTGCACCGGCACCATGCGTGACCACTATGAGTTGCGTGCGCGCGCCGAGCAGTCGCTCGATTACCGCGCGCTCACCGCCGCCGTGCAGTGCCAGGTAAATCAGTTCGTCGTGGGCCAGCTTGATCAAGTCTGCGCCAAGCAGGAGTTCCCACAAGCGCGGCAACGGATCGAAATCCGCAGGCCAAAGTGCCGGGCGCAGGTTGAGATCCACACTGATCAGCGCACCCGCTTCCTGCGCGCGACGCACGCCGCTCAACGTCGTCGCGGCGATGTGCGCCTCGGTCATGCTGTTGGAGCAAACATGGAACATCGTCGCGCGTTGAAAGCAGTCGTCGCGAAAATGCGCATCGCGGAACAGCAAGTCGGCCGCGGGTGGTCGGTAAAAACTGAAACTGCGCTCTCCCCTGCCGTCCAGCGCGACGAATGCCAGCGCGGTATTCGCCGCTTCGGTGCGCACCACGTAGTCGGTGCCGACGCCGGCGCGGCGCAGGCTGTCGAACAGGAAGTCGCCGAACATGTCGTGGCCGAGCATGCCGACGAAATGCGCATCGGCGCCGAGCTGCGCCGCAGCGACCGCGACGTTTGCCGGCGCGCCGCCGGCAAACTGTGTGAAGGTGCGCGGCCCCTGCCCTGCCTGCGCCGGCTGGGCTAGAAAATCGATCAATGCTTCGCCGAAACAAACAATCGCAGTGGGTTCCTGCATCACGCTTCGGCTCCCTGCTGCACGGCCGCGGCAGCGCCTGGTGCGGGCCGGCGCGCCGAGCGCAGTCCGTACCAGATGATGTAGGCGTAGCACAGCACCGGCAGCGCGAATGCGTATTGCAGCGCGGCGGTTTCGGCAAAACCGGTTTCGCTCAGCCAATCCACTGCCACGCCTTGCAGCTTGGGAATCACGGCGCCGCCGAAGATCGCCATTACGAGCAGGCTCGACGCGCGTTGCGTGAGCGCGCCGAGCCGATCGATCACGAGCGTGAAGATGGTCGGGAACATGATGGAATTGAAAAAACCGACCGCGATCACGCTCCACAGCGCGAGCTCGCCGTTCGTTGCAATCGTGGTCAGCAGCAACGCAACGTTTGCCAGCGCGTACGTCGCCAGCAGTCGACGCGGGTCGAACCGCAACAGCAACAGTGCGCCGCAAAACCGCCCGACCATCGCCGCGCCCCAATACAGCGACACGAAGCCACCCACCTGTTCGCGCGGGATGGCACCGATGTCCGGCCGCATCGCGTAGTTGGCGAGAAAGCTGCCGATCGCGACTTCCGCGCCGACGTAGAGAAAGATCGCCAGCACGCCGAAGCGCACTTGCGGCACGGCCAGCGCGGCGCGCAACGTGTGGCTTCGAGGCTGCACGCGTTCGCCCGCTTCGTCGTGCGCAGGCAGGCGCAGCAGGAAGATCAAGCCGGCGAGCGCGATCAGTGCGAGGGCGACGCCTAGATACAGCGGCTGCACGGTCTGCGCGCGCTGCGCCGCAGGCAGTTGCGCGAGCTGTTCGGCGCTGAGCGCGGTCGCTGCGAAAATCAGCGCGCCGCCGATCCACGGACCGATCGTGTGTCCGAGCGAATTGATCGCCTGCGCGAAATTCAGCCTGCTCGGCGCGCGTCGCGGCACGCCGAGCAGGGCCACGTACGGATTGGCCGAGACTTGCAGCAGTACGATGCCGCTGGCCAGCACGAACAACGCCGGCAGGAACAGCGTGAACGTGCCGAGCTGCGCGGCGAGCAGGATCAGCAGCGCACCGCCGCCGGCGACGAGCAAGCCGAACACGATGCCGAGTTTGTAGCCGACGCGCGCAACCGTCGCCCCGGCTGGAAGCGCCATCACCAGATATGCGCCGAAGAAGCACAGCTGCACGGACATCGCCTGGCGGTAGTTGAGTGTGAACACCGCCTTCAGATGCGGGATCAGCACGTCGTTGAGCTCGGTGATGAATCCCCACATGAAGAAGATCGTGGTCATTATCGCGAGCGCAGTGCGGTTGTCGGTCGGCCGCGGGGCCGGAAACGAAGTCTGCTCGGTCATGGGATTCAAACGGACTGGTTGCCCGGCGGCGGCGCGCTGCTGGCACGCACCTTTAGTTCCACCGGCGCGATGGTGCGCAAATGGATGTCCGGCGCAGCCGCCGCACATTGCAGTGCCAAGCGCGCCGCCTGGCGGCCGCGCTCGCGCGGATCGACGGCGACCGTGGTCAATGGCGGTGTGCTGACCGCGGCTTCGGGAATGTCGTCGAAACCGGTAATCGAAAAATCGTGGCCCGGTCGCAAGCCGCGTTGCGCCAGACCGAGCATCAGGCCGAGCGCGACCGCATCGTTGTACGCCACTGCCGCGGTCGGCGCCGGATCGCGCACGAACAACGCGCCGGTCTGCGCCGCGGATTGCAGACGCGTCGGCGCGCACTCGACCATCCAGCCCGGCTCGCGCACGATGCCACGCGCGCCGAGTGCTTCGAGATAGCCCGCACGTCGTTCGCGGCACGAACTCGAATCAGCGTGGCCGCCGAAAAAAGCGATGCGGCGATGGCCGAGGTCGAGCAGATGCTCCGTCGCAAGATACGCGCCGCGGCGGTTGTCGAGGCCGAGAAAGTCCCAGCTCTCGCGCACGCGGTTGCTGCCGGCCAGTTCGCGGTTGAACACGAGCAACGGCGTCTGCGTACCGACGGCGGACTGGATCTGCTGCGCATCGCTGCCTTCAGCCGGCGACAGGATGATGGCAGCCAGATCGTGCTCCATCAGCGAAGTGAGCACGGCGTTCTGGCGCGTCGTGGATTCGCCGGTGCTGCCGAGCAGCGTGATGTAGCCGGCTTCGCCCAGTGCCTCGTCCACACCCGCGGCAAATTCGGCGAAAAACGGGTTGGACAAATCGTTGATGACCAGCGCCACGTGCGAGGAGTGCTGGCGGCGCAGATTCGCCGCGGCACGGTTGTAGACATAGCCGAGCCGTCGCATTTGGCCGAGCACGCGCGCGCGTGTATCGGCGCGCACCAGCGGACTCTCGCGCAGCACCAGCGACACCGTCGCGCGCGAGACCTGCGCTTCTCGTGCGATGTCGTTCAAGGTGATCTTGCGGCGGCGGCTAGAAGCGCTCTGCGCAATCATCAGTTTTTGACTCGGGCGATTGGAACGATCTAAATCATGCCAAAAAATCTGGCGCAAGTCATACCGTATTGCAGCAAGTCGAGTGGCGACCATGGTTTCTAAAGCAGATCGACGAACTTGAAGATGCTCGCGCAGTTTCGGCGTGCGAAGTATGTGGATGATCAGTCCCCGCATGCAGCGGAACGAAGTACCGGCAAATCGAAAACGGCTGCGGGCAATCGACCCAACCGTGGACGAGCGGTGTCTTGTCGCAACGCAGCGTGACACCGCTAGGCGGAATGGGTAGCGTTTGGATCGATCCATTTTTGCTCGGGGAAATCTCGTTTCGGGAGCTTTCTCCGAATGAAATTTAGATCGTTCTAAATCGCATCGGCCTGCCCTTCGACCGCGCAATCCATTTCAGCGAGGCAACGTATCCATGATCCGCATCGCGCAATACACCTCGTTGCTGACGGCTCGCATTTGCAAGTGGCGCGCACTGGCGTTCGGTCTCGTGCTGCTTGCGGTCGGCGCATCCGCGGCGACGCCGAAAGCGGCGCCGGACACATCGCAAGTACCAGATCGAAGCCAGATGGAGAACGCGGTGCGCAGCGAACTGGCGCACGCCTGGAACGGCTACAAAACTTTCGCCTGGGGCCACGACGCGCTGCGGCCGCTCAGCAAGCAGCCGCACGATTGGTACGGAACGTCGCTGCTGATGTCGCCCGTGGATGCGCTCGACACGCTGCTGCTGGCCGGACTGAAACCCGAAGCTGATGCCGCACACGAGCTGATCGTGAGCAAGCTCGATTTCGATCGCGACATCTACGTCAAGAATTTCGAAATCACGATCCGCCTGCTTGGTGGCTTGCTGTCGAGCTATCAGATGACCGGCGACAAACGTCTGCTCGAACTGGCCGACGATCTCGGCAAGCGCCTGCTGCCGGTGTTCGATTCGCCAACCGGGCTGCCATACGTCGAGGTCAATCTGCACAGCGGCAAGACGCGCGGCCGCGAAACCAATCCCGCGGAAACGGGAACGCTGTTGCTCGAATTCGGCACGCTCGCCAAGCTTACCGGCAAGCCCGTTTATTACGACAAGGCCAAACGCGCGTTGGTCGAAACGTATGCGCGCCGTTCGCCACTTGGGCTCGTCGGCAGCTCGATCGACGCCGACAGCGGCAAGTGGTTGGATGCCGATTCGCACATCGGCGGCGGCATCGATTCCTACCTCGAATACCTGTGGAAGTGCTGGCTGTTGTTCGGCGACAAGGATTGTCTCGACATGTGGCGTACCAGCATTGCGGCGATCAACGCGCACGTCGCCGAACAAGTCGGCGGCGAACTGTGGTACGGCCATGCCGACATGAACACCGGCAAGCGCACGGCCTCCGAGTACGGTGCGCTCGACGCGTTCTTTCCCGGCACGCTTGCATTGTCCGGCGATCTGGATCGTGCCAAGCGCTTGCAGGCGTCGTCGTTCAAGATGTGGAACCTGCACGGTATCGAGCCGGAAGCGCTCGACTACCGGCAAATGAAAGTCCTCTCCCCCGGTTACCAGCTGCGGCCGGAAATCGTCGAGTCGACGTTCTATCTGTATCGCCTCACGCACGATGACGAGTACCAACGCATGGGGCGCACGCTGTTCGATGCGTTCAAGAAATATTGCCGCACCGAGTTCGCCTATGCCGCACTCAAGGACGTCGTGACGAAACAGCAGCGCGACTCGATGGAGAGTTTCGTGTTTGCTGAAACGTTCAAGTATTTCTATTTGTTGTATGCGCCCGACGCGACGCTCGATCTCAAGCAGGTCGTGTTCAACACCGAGGCTCATCCATTGCGTCGCACCTGGAGCGATGCTGCGTCAGGCAAGGAGCGGCACTGATGCGCATGCTATGGATGTCATGTGCCGCAGTTGCTGGCCTGGTGGCGTGCGGCTCGGCGCACTCGCTGCGCGCCGCACAGCTCGCAGATCCTGCCGCGTATGTCGATCCGTTGATCGGCAGTCGCAACGGCGGCAACACCTTTCCGGGCGCGGTCGTGCCGTTCGGCATGCTGCAGTGGAGCCCGGAGAACAGCAAAGGCAAGCATACCAAGACGGCCGCACCGGGTGGTTATCAATACGATGCCACGCGCATCCGCGGATTCGCGCTCACGCATCTGTCGGGCACCGGCTGCGCCGGCGCCAGCGGCGACATCCCGTTCCTGCCGATCACGGATGAGGTGTCGAAATCTCCGAGCACGGACGGCGACGACAGCCTCTATGCGAGCACGTTCACGCACGCCAACGAAACGACGGCGGCGGGCTACTATCGCGTACGACTGGACAATGGTGTCGACGTCGAGTTGACCGCCACGACCCATACGGGCTCCGCGCGCTTGAGCTATCCGCGCGGCAAGCCGGCGACGCTGCTGATTCGCACATCGGATTCCGAAGTCGGCAGCGGCGGCGCGAGCGTGACGATCGATGCGCGCCACCAGCGCGTGACGGGTTCGGTCACGAGCGGCAACTTTTGCGGCTACCTCGACAAGGAGGACCGGCGCAGCTACTACACGTTGTACTTCGTGGCCGAGTTCGACGCACCGTTCGCAGCAGTCGGCACCTGGGAGGATGCACGCGTCAACGCCGGGGCGACGACGGCGCAAGGTGGCACCGGCTACGACGACAAGGGTTATCCGTTTGCGGGCAAGGGCTCCGGCGCATTTGTGCGTTTCGACGCGGACAAGCATCCCGTCGTCGCAGTGCGAGTCGGCATCTCCTATGTCAGTGAAGCCAACGCTGCGGCAAACTTGCGCGCGGAAAATGCTCGCCCCGCTTCGTTCGACACATTGCGCCAGCAAGCGCACGCGGCCTGGCGCAAGGCGCTCGCACAGATCGAAATCACAGGCGCCGACAAGGAGCACCTGACGACTTTCTATACCGCGCTTTATCATTCGCTGCTGCACCCGAACGTGTTCAGCGACGTGAGCGGCGAATACGCCGGTTTCGACGCCAAGGTGCACAAGGTGATGGCGCCGCAGCGCGCGCAATACGCGAACTTTTCCGGATGGGACGTTTACCGTTCGCAAGTCCAGCTCGTGACTCTGCTGTTTCCGGATATCGGCAGCGACATCGCGCAATCGCTTTTCAACCAGGCCGAACAGAATCACGGCGAATGGGATCGCTGGGCGCACAACCAGGGCGGCACGCACGTGATGAGCGGCGATCCGGCCGCGTCGAGCGTCGCTGCAATCTATGCGTTCGGCGGCACGCATTTCGACGCGCACAGGGCGCTTGCCTCGTTGCTCGCGGCGGCGACGAAGCCGACCGCGCACGATCTGAGCAATGCCGGCTGCAATGTCGAATGTGTCGGTCAGCGGCCGTCGCTCGATCAGTGGCTGTCGCTGCACTACATCGCATCCGAGTCGAACGCCTGGGCCGGCGCCGCGGAAACGCTGGAAGATGCCAGCGCGGACTTCGCGCTGGCGGACTTCGCCGGCCGCCTCGGCGACAACCAACACCAGCAAGAGCTGCTGACGCGTGCGCAGAACTGGAAGAACCTGTACAACGCGCACGCGACGCCGGACGCAGGCTACATCCAGGATCGCGCCAAGGATGGTAGCTGGCCGAAATTCGATCCGGCAGCGGAAGACGGGTTCGTCGAAGGCAGCGCGGCGCAGTATCTGTGGATGGTGCCGTTCAATGCGCGCGGCTTGTTCGACGTGCTCGGCGGCAACGATGCCGCGAATCGGCGCCTCGATGCATTCTTCCATCACGAAGACGGTAGCCTCGCATTTACCAAAAGCGGTGGCCTGCACGCAGAACTCGACAATGAGCCGTCGGTCGCCACACCGTGGCTGTACGATTTTTCCGGTCGGCCGTACGCGACCCAGCAAATCGTGCGCGCGGTGGTCAACACGCTGTGGAAGGCTGCACCGGACGGCATTCCCGGCAACGACGACCTGGGCGAGATGTCGTCTTGGTACGTATGGAGCGCGCTCGGCATGTACCCGGAGATTCCCGGGCGCAGCGAACTGGTACTCGCCAGTCCGCTGTTTGCGCATGCCGCGATTGCGCGCGGACGCGCCACGATCACCATCGACGCACCCGAAGCGTCGCCGGACACGCCCTACGTGCAGCAGCTACTGCTCGATGGAACGGTAACCGAAAAGCCCTGGCTGCCGGAATCGGTGGTTGCGCGCGGCGGGCATCTGCAATTCCATTTGGGCCCAAACCCGAAGCTGGATTGGGGCATTCGTACGGAAGACGCGCCACCGTCGTTCCCCGCGCATCCCGACTGAAGCCATCCTGATGAGCCTTCCCTTCTTTCGCACATCGATGAAATACGCTCGGTTTAGATCGATCCAAACCCATTTCAGCGGCGGAGGGATTTGCCCGATGACAACCACCTGACGACACATCGCGCGCCGATCCGAATCGGCGCACGCGGAACGAAATGCGACAACCGGCTGACGTCGGTCCTGCTCAGGACGGCGCGCCGTAAACAGACAACCATTTCGCGGAGGACCCATGAAACGACAACCTTTGTTCGTGGCCACGACACTCGCACTGCTGCTGGCGCACGGTCTTCCTGGCGCGCGCGCTGCGTCGACGGACGAGCGCGAGATCGCATCGCCCGGTGCCGCCGATGCACCGGCACTGGCGCAGGCATCAGTCAGCTCGGAGCCGTCGACAACACAGAAGGACGATGCCGACGCACACACGCTCGAGAAAGTCGTCGTCACCGGTTCATTGATTCCGCAGGCCAAGGTCGAGATCGCCTCGCCGGTGATCACCATCACCGCAAAGGACATCGAAGACCAAGGTTTCCGCAACGTTTACGACGCGTTGCGCTCACTGCCGATCGCAAGCGGCAGCGTGCAGGACGCGCAGTTCACCGGCGGCTTCACGCCGACCGCGAATGCGATCAGCCTGTTCGGACTCGCGCCGAGCTTCGCCCTCACGCTGCTGAACGGCCGGCCGCTGGCCGACTATCCACTGCCCTTCAATGGCAACAGCGATATCACCGACCTCGCGAACATTCCGCTCGCGATGGTCGATCACATCGATGTGTTGACCGGCGCGGCGTCGTCGATCTACGGTTCGTCCGCGATCGCGGGCGTGGTCAACATCGTGCTTAAGCAGCATGCCGACGGCACCTCGTTCACGCTGCGCGCCGGCGGTTATTCGCAAGGCGGCGGCCGCAACGAACGCGCGCAGATTTTCGGGGGCTTGAGCGCGGGCAAGTTCGATCTCGTCTATGGCCTTGAGCTGACACATCAGGATGAAATGCTCGCGCGGGAAGCACCGGGACTCGCCTTCAACCGTCCCGGCTCGGACAACCCGCGCGCGTTCCTGATCTTGAACGAAACCGGCGGTGGCGCGGCTTACGTGGATCCAGGCGCGGACACCTGCGCGGCGCTGCATAATCTGTACGACGGCACGCTCGTATATTCGCACCGATCCAGCGGCTCGCGCTTTTATTGCGGCAGCCCGGAGAACGGCTTCAACAGCATCGTCAACCGCGACCGCCAGGCCGACGCGCTCGTATCGGCAACGTACCATCTGGACTCGCACACCGATGCCTACGCGCAGCTGCTGTACAACTTCAGCGAACCTTCCTACAGCGGCGGCCTGCCGTTCTGGGCCAGCAATCGCATCCACGACCCGATCTACGACCAGACCACGGGACGCTACGAATACCTGCAGCGCATTTTCGCGCCGGAAGAAATCGGCGGCTTCGACGGCGAGAATCAGCATGTCTACACGCATGCATTCAATTTCACCGCCGGCATCAAGGGCACGTTCGGCGACTCGAACTACAACTACGATGCGTACTACAACCGCTCGCAGGTCAACACCGACTACAAGTCACACAGCGGCAACTACATCAATCATGCGATCGACAACTACTACCTCGGACCGCAGCTTGGCGTCGACAACTCGCTCGGCGTTCCGATTCCGATCTACGCGCCGGATCTGACGCGCCTGTACACCCCGCTCACGCCGCAGCAGTACGACGGCTTCGTCGGATTCCGTTCCGAGCATTCGCTCTCGTGGACCGAGAACTTCACGCTGACGGTAAACAACACGGCGCTGTTCACGTTGCCGGCGGGCGACGTCGGCGCCGCGGCTGTTGCGCAATACGGTATCGATCAGTTGAATGCTCCGCCGGATATCAACGCGCTCAACGGTGCCTTCGGCGACACGTTCGTGCGCCCGACCGCGGCGGGCAGCCGCGATCACTACGCGCTCGGCACCGAGTTGCGCGTGCCGGTCACGAGCATGCTCACCGCTGATGCCTCCGGCCGCTACGACCACTACGACTATTCGGCAGGCACCGGGTTCGGCGGCGGCAGCAACGGCGCCGGCAAGTTCACTTACAAGGCCGGACTCGAGCTGCGCCCGGTCGACGAATTGTTGCTGCGCTCGAGCTACGCGACTGCGTTTCGCACGCCGGACCTGTTCAACTTGTTCCAGGGCAAGACCGGTTCCTTCGGCCAAGTGATCGACTGGTACCAGTGCCGTCAGGCCGGCTACACCAGTGCAAACATCAGCGATTGCCCGCTCGGCAATACCAGCCCGCTGACGATCACGTCCGGCAGCACGACGTTGAAGAACATTACCGCGAAATCGTTCGGCTACGGCATAGTGTGGTCGCCGTTCGACAACCATCTCAATTTGTCGGTCGACTACAATCGCGTCAGCATCAGCAACGAAGTCCAGCAGATCGACCTCAACCGCGTGCTCCTGACTGAGGCAAATTGCCGCCTGGGTCGTTCCGAAGGAGGCCAGCCGTTCGACATCAATTCGCCGACGTGCCAAAACGCGCTAGGGCTGGTGCAGCGCAATGCGGCAAACGCGCCGTTCAATCCAAACGGCATCACGCAGCTGACCTCGATCCCGACCAACATCGCGCAGGAATACCAGTCGGGCATTCAGGCGTCCGCGCGCTATCGCTGGAGCACCGATCGTTTCGGCAATTTTCAGGTCGGCGCCGTGTATTTCGTGCAACTCAAGCACACCTCGAAAAATTTTCCGGGCGACGCAACGTTCAACGATCTGTGCTGCGACAACAATGACGAATTCTTCAACACGTTCGCCGCCGACCTGACCTGGGACATCGGCAAGTTCAGCACCACGCTGCGCGCCAACCGTTATGCCCCGACCTGGTCGGCCGACGGCTCTGCGCGCAATGTCGGCCCGTGGATCGTCTACAACGGCAGCACGAAATACGCGATCACGCCAAATACGTATGCGCAATTGATCGTGAACAACATCACCAACAAGCAACCGCCGAACGACCCCACCAACGGCAGTTACCCCTACTACGACACGGGCAACTACAACGCATACGGCCGCGCCTATTGGCTGGAGTTCGGCATGAAGTTCTGATTCGCAAGACACGCCGCAGTCTCGATGCTGGGCGGAAGCCCAGGCCAGCCTGCCTCCAACCTTCACGGGATGGCGGCAGGTTTGCAGCGGTCACAGCAACGAACGTCCAGCGCCTGGTGCTCGCCGCGGACGCGATGCTATTGGCACTTACAGCACGGGCACATGGCCGACGTTGTTCTTCGGGTCCAGCCAAAATGACTCACGCGCAAAGCGGTTGAAAATCTCCATCGGCAGGATCGGTGTGCGTTCGATCGCTTCCAGTTTCGGGCGCACGGTATGCAGGCCCGGCATCCCCACCCGTTCGTCAAATTCGTTGGCGCTGTATTCGACGTGGTCGAAGTCGTGTTCGAACCAGGGCTCGCCGATGAACTTGTACACCGCGCGCATCGTCGCTTCCGGATCGCGCACGAGGGTCTCATACGTCAGCAGCAACAATTGTCCCGCAGCGTATTGGCCGTAGAACGCGTCTTTCACCGCCTGAAATGCGAATCCCACCATGCCGCGCGGATCAGTCAGTGCTTCGACGCGTGAGTAGACCGTGGTGTTGGTGTCGAAGCGGAATACTTTGCTGACCCCGACAGGATGGTTGCGAACCAAGCGTTCCATGCTGTCGAGCACCCACGACAGCTGGCGCACGCAGGCGATGACTTTCGCTTGCGGAAACAAAGTCTCCAGCAAGCGCATTCGGCTGCACCACAGACGGCTGGTATCGAACACGACGTCCGCGCCGGCCGGTCCCGCGTAGAAATTCTCGACCAGACCGCGCAGCAACGCGCGCCGCTGCTCCTCCGACACGGCGAACGAGAAATCGTTCTTGCTGCTGGTTTCGGCGAGCACCACGCCCATGATGTCCGCGAGCGGACTGGTCATGCCGGCGCGGAAACGCGGGTTCTGATTCAGGATGCCGGCGAGCAGCGTGGTGCCGGAGCGCGGCAGCCCGGAGATGAAATGGAATTTACCTGGCGCCTTCGCGCTGTCTGGTGCGGCAAGCATGCATCTCCCCTCTCGATCGAAACCTGGCCACCGTAAGAAGCGCGGCGCGGCGCCGCGGTCAATAGTACGCGGCTGCGCTACGGTGGTGCAGCCGTCGAAGCGCGGATGCGCATTTCGTAGTGCACCTCGACCATCGAGGCCGTGCCTTTGCCGCTCACCGAACGCAGCAATTCCTCCGTCGCACGCTTGCCCATCTCGCGCACCGGTTGATGCACCGTGGTCAACGGCGGCCACACTTGTGCTGCAATGGTAGTGTCGTCGAATCCGCAGATGGAGAGCTCGGCCGGAACCGATACGCCAGCCTCAGAGGCGGCCCAGATCGCGCCCACCGCCATGTCGTCGTCGGCCGCGAAGATCGCAGTCGGGCGCCGCTTGAGCGCCAGCAGCTGACGCGTCGCGGCAACGCCGGATTCGAACGAAAAGCGGCCCTGGACCATGTACTGCGGGTTTTCCTTGAGCCCCGCGCGCATCAAGCCGTCGCGATAGCCCGCCAAGCGCCAAACACCGGCGCCGTGCTTGGGATCACCGAGAATATGCGCAATGCGGCGATGCCCGAGCGTCACCAGGTGCGCGACCATCGTCGCCGCGGCTCTGCGTTCGTCCAGGATCACGCCGATGCTGCCCTTCGGATGGCGTGGCGCAATCGAGGCAAACGGAACGTCATGCTTGCGCAGGCTCGCCAGCAGCTGCGCGTGGTCGGTGATCGGCGGCGTCAGAATAAGTCCGTCGGGGCGATGCCGCGACAAGATATCGTCGACGCGATCGACGAAATCGGCGGCAGCGGAAACCAGCGGCTGCACCATCATGCTGTAGCGCTGCGCCTCGCACGCCTCCAGCACGCCAGCCTGCACTTCCATGACGTAGCTCGGCGAGAGGTTGTCGTACAGCAGGCCGATCATGAAGGAGCGATTGCCCGCCAGACTGCGTGCCGAGGCCAGCGGTCGGTAGTTGAGCGCGTCGACCGCGGCCAGCACGCGCTGACGCATCGATTCGCGCACGTTCGGCTCGTTGTTCAGAACGCGCGAAACACTCTTGGTCGACGTGCCCGCGGCGTGGGCGACATCGTCGATCGTTGCGCGCTTCATGGACACCGGATTGTGTTCAGTGGATTGTTCCTTGTGCGGACTCGGCAGACCCTGCAGCGGCGGCCGGAACCTCGTGCGTCGGGACATTCCAACCGCTGACCTGCACCACCGGCGCCGCGGTGCCCTGCGCCTTGTAGCGTGCGGTCAAGGTCAGCGACTCCCCGGGCCACAACGTGACGTCATTGTCGCTCCATAGGATCGGCAAGGCGAGGTCGCCGTGCGCCGAGCGCCGGATCGACAGATGCTGGAACAGCGCAACCGTTCCCGCCGACTCGGGCACGCTCAGCGTGACCGCGGTGACTTCGTCTTCTCCCTCGCGCCGCGTCGAGGCACGCACTTCGCTGGCCGCGGTGGGCAACGACTGCAACGCGGTCAGGTCGGCGTATTGCGTGACCGGGGTGAGGTACCAATTCGAATGATCCCAATCGAGCTGGTCCGGCTGAGTCGAAAGCCAGTAGACATTGCGGCTGATGGGCTGGCCGTCGCCGGACTCGAGGGTCAGCTCGATGAAATAGGTGCCGGACAAGCGCGGCAGCTGGGGCAGCGTGGTGAGTTGCAGCGAGCGGTTTCCGAGCAGGTCGATGCGCTGCACGTGTTTGTCGTAGCGCACGGCGCCGTCGATGTCGCGCGCACGGATGCGCGCCCGCGCCGCGTGCAGGTCGGTAAGCGTGTGGTTCACCACCACGACGGCACGCGTGTCGTACGAATATTGAATATGCACGGGTTCATTGGCCTTCTTGGCACCGAAGTAGGCTCCGGCCGGGTTGAGGTAGTAATCGTACAAATGCCAGTGCAGCGAAGGCCAGGCGTTGTTGAGCATCCAGTAGACCACCCCGGTCGACGCATTGGCCGCGTTCGTGTGTGAATTGAATGCCTCGAACTGTGCGCGGGCATTGTCGTAGTTGTCGAGCTGAGCTTTCGCGATGTAGTCGGCAAGATCCCGTGGCGCCCCATAGCGCTTTGCCAACGCCGTGTCGAACGTCTCCAGCGTCGCGAACGGCGACCAGGAATCCGCCGCATGATATTGCCGCACTTTCGGATGCTTCCACAACGCATCCTGTTCCAGCGGCGACAGCATGCGCGTTACGTCTTCCAAGCGCGGAATCGTGACACCGGCACTCATCTCGGCGTCGAACCCGTACGCACCGCCCAGTTTGTCCGCATACCAATAGGCGGGCGGCACCCAGTCATAAGGACCATCCATCTTCATGCCAGACGGATAGGCCTGCGCTGCAGCGCCGGTTCCGGCGCTTTTCGGGATGACCGGGGTTTCGTTGATCCGCACCGGCGCGTCCGTGGCTTCACGCTTGGAGGCGGCGGCGACGATGGGCGTCTGCCAATCGGCAGCATGCAAGATGTCGATGTACTTCTTCGCGATCGACGGCGGCGGCGCGTTGTCGCTGCCGATCAGGAATCCGATCACGGACGGATGGTTGCGCAACAGTCGCGCTTCGCTTTGCATCGATGCTTCGGCCACCTGGAGATCCGCCTCGTCCCAGGGCTCGCCGCCGGTTTGCGACCACGCCTCCCATTTGTCGCAGCATTCCCAGCCCGGCAGGATCATGATCCCCAAGCTGTCGGCCAGATCATAAAAAAGTTCGTCTTCCAGCTTGCCTTCGCTGCGAATGGTATTGAGTCCGAGGTTGAGCACATAGCTGAACTCGGTCTGCATGCGTTTCGGATCGGCGCGCAGGAACATGTCAGGCGCCCACCCTGCCCCGCGGATCAGCAGCGGCTTGCCGTTCACGACGAATTGCCGATGGCCTTGCTTGGTCAGGCGTGAACTGACATCACGAATGCCGAATGTCGCGCTTGCCTGATCCGATATCTCGCCATCGACGGTCGCGGCCAGCTGCAGACGGTACAGCGGATGCTCGCCCATCCCGACCGGCCACCATATCTTGGGTTGATGCAAGTCGAGAGCGGCGTCGGACTTCGGTGAAAACACCACCGTCTGCGCCTGGCCGGGATCGAGATGGACGCTGCGTTGCAGTGAAATTCCAGCCGCCTCTCCGCTCACCGACGCGTCGTGCGGCACGCTGTCGAGATTTCTCATTTCGACTTTCACGGTCAACGCGGCACGTTCGAGATCCGGTAACGACAGCTCGGATGTGACTTGCGGAAAACGCAGTTGGACCGGCCCTGTTTGCACGATGTCGACGCCGCGCCATGGCCCCATATTGTTGTCGGGTGGCATCGGGTTCCAGTCAACCCAGCCGATCGTAAGCGCGGCTTGCGGATCCGCCGGGTATACGCGCAGCGCGAGCGTATTCAAGCCCTCGCGCAGCCACTCGCTGACATCGAAATCGTGCACGGGATAAGCGCCGGCGACGTTTGCCCGGTCGGCTACACGATGTCCGTTCACCCAGATGTCGGCGCTTGCGATCATGCCGTTGGTGCGCAGCAGCGTGTGCAAGTCGTGCGCAGCTTTCGCCAACGTGAACTGCGACCGGTACCACCAGGGAACGACGATCCGATTGCCGCTCGCATCGGGGATCTCGATGGCGCGCAGGTTGTCGCTGTAGAACACGTCCGGGTACTTGCCGTTTTCCAACAGCCCGGCCATGACCGTGGCTCGGCCGCTCACCACGAACCAATCTTGCGTGGCAAAATTCATCGACGAGACCTCTGCGCCACCCTGCTGCGCCTTGGCACCAGACTGGATTTGCCAGTGGTCCACCGCTGTGGCGACACCGGCACCGCGTTCCACTCGTATGGGGACGAACGCACCTTCGGCGCACGCGAGAGAAATTTCCGAGATCGCCAACGCGAGTGCGAATGCCGGCAGACAGGCACGCTGGAAATGAATTGACATGGCTTCAGCTGTTCCCGAGATAGGCTTCGCGTATTTCGATGCGTGCGAATGGCCAGGACTTGTTGAGCTTGGCCCACACCATGAACACCACCAGACCAGCCACGATCCACACGCCGGACAAGATCAGCGACAGCGTCGACGCGGAAACGTAGACGTATATCCAGCCGAGCAGCGCGACGATGCAAGGCAGCGGATACAGCCATTGCCGATACGGCCGCTCGAGATTCGGCTGGCGATGGCGCAACGCCACCAAGGCGACGATCTGCGCAATCGACTGCACGATGATGCTCGCGGTGAGCAGCATGTTGATCACTTCGCTCAGGTCGAAGAAGGTTCCAACCGCGGTCACCACGCCCATCGTCAGCAGCGCCACGTGCGGGAAGGCGTGCTTGGCATGCAGCCGCCCGAAAACCGCAAGAAAGACTTTCTCGTGCGCCGCCTGGTACGGCACGCGCGATCCTCCCAACAGACCGGCATACACCGAAGCGAATGCCGTCACGACGACGAGCAGCGTCATCACGCTCGCTGCCGCATGTCCCCAACTGTGCTCGACCACCAGCGAGGCGACGGATTTGGATTCGGCGATCTCATGCCACGGCACCACGCCGAGCACGCTGATGTTGAGAATGAGATAGACGAGCATCATCGCGATCACCGAAATGATGATCGAACCCGGCATGGTCCTGCCGGGGTCGCGCAACTCATCGCCCATGTAAGCGGTGGTGAAATAGCCGAGATAGTCGTAGATGCCGATGACCAGTCCCGCGCCCAGACCCACGAAAAAATGGCTTCCGAACGCATCGGCCGGATAGCTGAAGGCCAGGTCGGTGTGGAAATCGGAGAATCCAGCCGCGGACACGCCTATCACGGAAACCAGCATGACGACCCACAGCGCGATCGTGATCAGGCGGATCGATTCGATCCGCCGGTACAACAGGAACACCACGAGGCCGGTCGCGCCTACGCTGATCAGATGTACGGCGAGCCAGCTCAAGTGCGGGAAAAAAAACTGCAGGTATTCGACCATGCCGATGATGCCGGTCGACATCGTCAGCGGACACGCCAGCAGCACCGTCCAGATAAAAAGGAACGGCATCAACTTTCCCGTGCGGTGCTGGAACGCTTCGCGCAAATACACATACGTGCCGCCGGAACCCGGCATCGCCGCGCCCAGTTCGGCCCAGACCATGCCGTCGGCCACGGCCAGAATGGCGCCGACTACCCAGCCGACAACCGCCTGCGGCCCGCCCATCGCGGCGACCATCAGCGGAATCGTGATGAACGGCCCGATGCCGCACATCTGCGTCATGTTGATTGCCGTCGCCGAAAAAAGCCCGATCGACCGATGGAATCCGATGCGCTGGTCGATCGGGTTCGTCCCGGAAACGGAAGTGTCCATGCTGCCGCGGTCGTTTACCACTGTCCGCGCACGCCGACCATGTACGTGCGTTCGAAGAAGATCGAATGCGCGGGCTGGTCCGGCCACACGAGGTAGAAGCGCTGGCGTTCGTTGGAAAGGTTGGTGCCTTGAATGAACACCTCGGCGTACTTGTTGAGCTTGTACGACAGCGACGCGTCGACGTACTTCTGCGGCGCTTCGTACAGTTCCATGCCGGTGATGCTGCCTTCGTCTTCGGACACCGCGCGCCGCGAGCGGTAGTTGTAGGCGACGCGCGCCTGGACGCGGTCGTTCTGGAACCACAGGATCACATTGCCGGACTTCGTCGAATTGTCCTGGAACGGGATGCTGTGGCCGGCGAGGTCGGTCTTGCCCGAGTCACTCGGCGCGTATGTGAAATTGAATTCCATACCGGTGTTCGACAACAGGCCTGGCAGGAACGTGAAGCCTTGCCGATAGTCGAACTCCGCGCCGTGGATGCTGTTGCCGGTGCCCTGCACCGGCTCGGTGATCACGATGCAATGATTGCGCACCACGCCGTCCTCGTCGGGCAGCGTGCAGTCGGACACGCTGCCGTTCTTGATGAAGCTGTGCACGTTGATGCGAAACAGCGCGAGGCTGATCATGCTCGTCGAGTTGATGTAGTACTCGAGCGACGTGCCGTAGTTCGTGGAACGCCACGGATCGAGGTTCGGATTGCCGGCCGACTGGCCTTGCGAAACGCGGAATATCGGCCCGTCCGGCGTTTCCACCAGCGAGTAGTTCAGCGTCAAGCCGCCACCCCAGGTGCCGAGGTTCAGCGGCATCATGTTCTTCGAATATGCGAGGCGAAGCTTTACGCTGTCGGTCATGTCGAACGCGAAGTTCGCGGCCGGCAGGATGTCGCGGAAGCTGCGGTTCGTGATTTGTATGCCGGCGTCGGCGGCTTCCGTGCCGTACGAACCCGGCGCACCGGTCAGATGCTGGGTGATGTGCAGATCGGTGTCGATCACGCGCACGCCGATGTTGCCGCTGTATGGGATGCTGCCGATGTTGCCTTCGAGATCCGCCTGCAGGTAGCCCGACCGTTCCTTCATGCCGACGTTCCACGTCGTGCCCGGATCGAGCTGCCGGATCGTGCCGGGATACAGCGACCTCCAGTACGACTCTGGATCGTCCATGGCGCGTGGATCGATTCCCCAAAACGTTATGCCGGACCCTAGCAGGTTGGCGTACTCGCGCCAATTGTTCGCCAGCGGCGCCGGTGTCTGCGGGATATGTTGTGCCGACAGGGGACCGCCGCGGAAGTAGCCAAGCTCATTGCCCGCGGTACAGTCGCCGCTGTTCATGACCACATCGGCGGCGACGTAGCGCACGAGACACCCGTTCGGATCGCTCGCGCCCTGCCCCGCGTACACGGGTGTGACCAGCGTGAAGCCGATGTTGTTCGCGCTGCGGATGCTGTTACGCACGCCGAAGTCGAGTTTGAAGTTGCTGCCGAAGTCCCAGTGGCCATCGAAACGCAACGCGTTGAGGCTTGCCGTGCGGTCGTAGTCGCCGGAGGATTCCAGCGTCTTCAACGCCCAGCCGTTGGGATCCGCGAAGTGACTGGCTAGCGTCGACGGCAAGGCGACACCGAGGCTGCGGTTGGAGAAATCCGCGACGATCGGGATCGTGTTTTGCGGAATGCCGTTCGCGTTGAACACGCGATTGCCGCCCGGATAGATCATCGTGCCTGGTGGCACGGCATCGTCCGGCACGCCATCCTTGAGCACGTTCGGCCACAACGCACCGTCGGAGTCGGAGATATTGATGTCGGACTCGATGTTCAGCTGACGCGCCGTGTCGTGGATGCCGCGCACGCTGCCGGTGAACGGACCGCCGTTGTCGTATTCCAGCTGCACGTTGAAGTTGCGCGCGACCGAGTTGCGCTTCGTGTTCGCCGAATACGACTCCACGTCGCCCGGCCACTTCTCGTACACCTGCGTGGTATACAAATGCATATTGTCCCAGCCGTCCTCGGGTGTGCCGTAGGAACCGGCGACCGGCGCGCCAGTATCGCGTGCATGCAGCGGCACGTACGTGGCGCCTTGCCAATTCGTCGAGTTGAACTGAATGCCGATGTTACGGTCGTGCTGTTCCTGGCTCGCGTAGAAATAGTCGCTGGTCAGGGTCACGCCGCCGCCGAAATCCGCCTGGAACGACGCGTTGCCGGACTTGCGGCGGCGCTGCGTGGTGATGTCGTACAGGCCGATGTTCTGGCTGCCCATGAACACGCCGTTGGATTTGCCGTCGCCGTTGACGTCGACGCTGCCGTCCGCATTCTGCACGATCTGCGGTGGAATCGGCGCGCTGTTCCATGGCGTCAGGAATCCGTTGTAGCCGCCCGCGCTGGCCGCGTTCTCGCCGTTGAGCACGACGCCATACTGGTCCAGCCCTTCGTTCGCGTTGTGCCGCGTCGTGTCGGAGTAGTCGCCGGAGACGAGCAGTCCCCAATGCCCGCCGTTGTACGAGACCAAGCCGTTCAGGGCGCGCCCCCAGCGTCCGGTCGTGTCGCCGCGTTCGCCGTTGCCCGAGTAGCTGTAGGTGAAACCGCTCGGCAAATCCCAGGGGCGATAGGTGTGCAGATCAAGCGCACCGCTGATGCCACCCGACGTAGTCGCCGCCGTCGGCGACTTGAGCACGTCCACGCCGCGGAACAAGGTCGCGGGCAGCATCGTGAAATCCGGCTGCTGCGAGTCGATCTGATCCGGCGTGATGAACACTTCGCCGTTGAGCATGGTGCCCACTTCGGGCAGGCCGCGGACGTCGACCGAGGTGCCCGTGCCGGCATCGCGGTTGATCTGCACGCCGGTGATGCGTTGCAGTGCGTCGGTGAGCGTCACGTCCGGCAGCTGGCCGATGCTTTCCGCCGTGATGCTGTCCTGGATGTTCTGCGCCATGCGCTTGGTTTCGATGTCGCGCATCTGCGAGGCGCGCACGCCGACCACTTCGACCACCGATAAAGTGTTCGGTTCGTCGCCCTTCTCGCCATTCTTGGCCTTCTTCCTGTCGTCCGGCGCGTTCGGCGACGCATCCAGTGCCGCTGCGTCCGCAGTTGCGGCGGTCTGCGCAGCCGAGCTGTCCGGCTGGATTGGCGTCGGCGATGCGGCCATGACCGATGTTGCCATGGTGGCGAACAACGACATGGAAATGGCAAACGACAGCGGGTGTTTGCGATATGCGGTCGGCATGACTCTACCCCTCTCGTGATGTCTGTCAGGCTTGAAATTTGCCGGAGCGCTGCGCGTCCCGACGTCTCCCCGTGCAGTGCTGCTTTGTATACATGTGAATTGTTTCTCCGAACCCTGGGCACAGCGCTCGCGAGCGGCGGCGGCCGCGGCATGCAACGTTCATGGCGCGTCTCCTCGTACAAGGGTCATGTGCGCCAGCGCCCATTGACCGTCGCGCGGGTCCCCCGAGGCCATCACGCACACGTCGCGAACAGCGTGGGTTGGCGGCGCCGCAATGTCAGCTGTCAGCTCAATTGGTCCGTTAGCAGGCGCCGCCGCGGTGACTGGCATACTGGCTAGCAACGGCCCCTTGCAGCCGTCGGCGCGAATGGCGAATTCGACCGCGGCGCCAGTCTTGGAATGCACCACAGCATTCGCGGCTTCGTCGCCGTACTGCCACGCCAAGCGCTCCACGCTCAGGACGACGCGCTTGACGCCATCCAATGGCGCGTGCGGCCAACGCCAGCACATGTTGCCGACGTCCATCCTGTAGGTTGGCCGTGGTCCTTGCGGCGGACGCCTGCCGATCACACGCATCGTCTCGGCCTGGTCTGAACACGGCAGGAGCTCGTTGCCGTCACGGCTGAGCAATGCAGCGGCGTCCACCACGTGCGTGCGTGGTGCGGAAAGCGCGAAGCCGTCGGATGCGAATGCCGCAGCACGCAGCGTCACCTTGTCGTGCGCGGGGAACTCGAGCGCTTGCGAATATTTCGCAGAGTCCGGCTTCGGCGCCGAGCCATCGGTCGTGTAGCGAATGTCGCCGAAATCGATTTGCCTGGATAGGGCCACGCGCAACGCTCCGCTTTGCGCGGCGCTCAGGGCAAAAGCCGGCGCGAATGCACTGTCGGAGTAATCGATTCCGAGTGCGCGATAGCGTGCGAGTTGCGCCGGCACGCGTTCGAGGAAGCCATTCCAGTCGTGCGCATCCGCCGGCGACCACGCGAGCTCGGACAACGCCGCAATGCGCGGGAACACCGCATGCTGAGCGTCCGCGAACGTCGGCATCAATTCGGTCCACAAGCACCCTTGCACGCCGAGGATGTGCTGCGCCTGGCCGGCAGTGGCGCCTTGCGGAATCACTGCCGTTGCGTAGGCCTGCTGCAGCGTCGCCATCGGCGCTTGCCCCGACCATTCGTCCGGCAGCGCCGACTGATAGTGGTCGAAGTACAACGACTCCTGCGGCGTCATGACCACGTCGTGTCCTTCCCGCAGCGCGGCGAGTGCCACGCGCTCGCCGTCCGTGCCGTGCCAGGACATCACGACTTCCGACGCCGGCAATTTCGCCCCGGCAAGCAGCTGGTCGTCCCAACCGACCGGCCTGCGTCCATGCTTGACGAGATGATCCGCGACCTGCTGCGTGAACCAGCCTTGCAGCTGATCCATGTTGTCGAGACCGAGCATGCGCATCCGTGCCTGCACTTCGGGCGAAGCATTCCACTGCTGCTTGTCGGCTTCGTCGCCGCCGATGCCGATATACGGCGAAGGAAACAGACGCATCACTTCGTCGAGAACGGCGTCGACGAATTGCAGCGTCTTGTCGTCCGGCTTGAGCAGCCATGCGCTGACGCCCCAGCTTGCCCACACCGGCGGACGCTCACCGCTGACACCGAGCCACGGATACGACGCCACCGCCGCCTGCGAATGTCCGGGAAGATCGAGGTCCGGCACGACGGTGACGAACCGAAGCGCTGCGTAGCGCACGATGTCGCGCACCTGTGCTGCGCTGTAGAAGCCGCAGTACGGCTTGTCGGCGGAGCCGCTCAATTCGACATCGACACCCAGCGCCGTGCGGCAAGCACCCACCTTCGTGAGTTCGGGAAATCCGGGGATCTCGATGCGCCAGCCCTGATCCTCGGTGAGATGCCAGACCAGGACGTTGAGCTTGTTGAGCGACATCCAGCCGATCAATTGCTTGATCTCGGCCACACTCTGGAAATGGCGTCCGGAATCGAGCAGCAGCGCGCGCCACGCAAAACGCGGCGCGTCGACGATGATGCTGGCGGCGACTTCAGCGGGCGAACCGCGCTGCGCGCCGGGCGGAGTCAGCAACTGCCACGCGGTGATGCTGCCGTAAAACAATCCCTGCGCCGTGCGCGCGCTCACCGCAAGTCCATGCTCGTCGACCACGATGCGATAACCGGCATCCGCCGCGACGTCGGCCGTCGGATCGATCTCGAAGGTAATCGCCGGATGCGCATCGGCCGCTTGGGCCGTGCGCAACTGCAAGCCGCGAGTTTCGGCAACCAGTTGCATGAACTGGTCGATGACGTCTCGTATCTGCTTGCGATCGGCGCCGCGCGTTCCAACCGCCGCACCGTTCGCAACGTGCAACGCTTGTCCTTCGACCAGCCGTACCTTGGCAGGCTGCGGTACGAGCGACCATGCGTTTGCCGCATGTCCCAGCGAAGCAGTCCCCACCGCCAGGCACAACGCAGCAAGCACAAAGCCAATGGCGGGAGCGAGCCTTCTCATCAGGCGAACCCGCCTGTCGCGGCGCGGCTTGGCGCAAAATCGCCGGCGATGGCCGCGCGTCGCAAGTACCAATTGGCGGCGCCGAGCACGCCATGGTGGCCGTGCTCCATCACGCGCACCGGCACGCGCGACAGGAACGCGCGCACGCTGCGTGCGTGCAGGAATCGTTCGACGAACGCGCTGCGCTCGAGCAGTGCAAAGATCGAGTGCAGAAACCCCCCGCCGAGGTACACACCGCCGCTGGCCATGAATGCCATGGCCAGGCCACCGGCAAAACTTCCCAGCGTCGCGCAGAATATTTCCACGGCTTCTACGGCCTGCGCATCCGCACCTGCCAGGGCTGCCGCGGTGACGGCTTCCGGCGTCGCGAGTCGCGGTGCGACTGCGTGCAGTCCGCACAGCGTTGTATACAATGTCAGCAGACCCGGACCTGACGTGACATGTTCGTAAGCCACGTAGCCGCCCTGCGGCGCCAGGCACGCCAGAATCTCTCGCTCGCGCAGCGTGTGCGGCGCGAACGCCATCTGGCCAGCCTCCGTAGTCAGTACGGTGCTGCCCATCGGACCCAGCAGGCGCACGGCCGCGCCGAGCCCGGTTCCTGGACCGATCGCCAGGACGGGGCCCGGTTGGTGAACATCCGGTCCGCACAGCAGACGCCCAGGCCGGGCGAGCGGTCCGTCGAGTGCGTGCCCGAATGCCTCGAAATCATTCAGCGCGGCAATGTCGTCGAGAGCGAGCGCGCTGCGCAACTGCGACAGGTGCACCGGCCATACCAGATTGTCTTGCAGAACCTCGTCGCCCATCACCTGGCCGGCACAAGCAAGCACGCAGTGGCGAACCGGCGTTTGCGCTTCACGCGTTAGGAATGCCTGCAGCAGCTCCGACAGGCTGGCGAATTCGTTGCAGGCGAACTTGCGATAGGCCAATACTTCGAGCCCGTAGTCCCTGCCGTGCGCAGCGCGCACGAGTGCGACGCGCGCGTGGGTCCCGCCGACATCCGCGGCCAGAAACGGCTGCGTGGCAAGCCTTGCATGCAGGTCAAGATGGCCGATCACTGCGTCCATTGCGTCCCCGCGCAAACTTGAACAACGGTCTTTCTGGTACCAAATTGACAGCGCTGACAATGCAGCGTGTGCGGAGTCTGATAATTTTTGACACCGCTGTCAATTTGCGTCGCAACAAGCAGCCGTGCAAACGCGATTTGCGTTGAGAATCAGCCACCGACGGGTTACGGCGTCAACGTATCCACGTCAGTGAACGCGAAGGAACAGGTACCCAGATCGGCCAAGCGAAGCGCTCCATGCGCGAATTGCGGGCAACGCCCCCCCCGATCGGTCGGACCACTTCGCACGCAAGCAGCGGCTCGGGATTCGAGCTCAATCGCGCGCTTGCGCGAACGGCAAACGCAACGTAAACACCGAGCCCTTGCCCGGCGTGCTCTGCACGTCGATCCGTCCGCCGTGCTGCTGCGCGACCCGATACACGGTGGTGAGTCCGAGGCCCATACCGGCACCCACGGCGCGCGTGGTGAAGAACGGATCGAAGATTCGGTCGAGATGCTCCGGCTCGATGCCGCTGCCGGTGTCGGAAATTGCGATGCAGGCGAACGCACCATCGACATACGTGCGCAAGGTGATCGTGCCGTGCGTGTGGATCGCTTGCGCGGCGTTCAGCAACAGGTTCAGCAAGGCTTGATTGACTTGCGCCGGCATGCACTCGACGCGCGGCAACGCAGAGAACTGACGAACGATATCCGCCTTGGGCTGAATCTGGTGCGTCGTGACGCTGAGTGTCTGTTCGAGGTTCTGATGCAGGTCGACGCGCTGCCAGTCGGCGTGATCGACATTGGTGAATTCGCGCAGGTCGTGCACGATGCGCGCGACGCGCGCCAGGCCGTCGGAAGATTCGCTGATCAGCGCAGGCAGATCCTCGCGCATCATGCCGAGATTGGCCGCCTGCTTGAGCTGTTGCAGGCGACGCGCGCTGGCGGCCGCATCGCCCTTGCCTGCTTCGACGTCGGCATACGCATCGATCAGTCCGAGCATGTTGCGCGTGTACTTGCCCAGATTGTTGAAATTCGACGACACGAAGGCCAACGGATTGTTGATCTCGTGAGCGATGCCCGCCGCGAGTTGTCCGACCGAAGCGAGTTTTTCCGATTGCAGCAGCTGGCTGTGCGCCTCGGCGAGTCGCCGGTTCGCTTCTTCGAGATCCACGTTACGCTGCCGCAGCGCCGCCTCGGCTGCCAACCGTTCCGCGATCTCCGACTGCAGGCGTGCGTTCGAATCACGCAATGCGGCGTTGGCTTCGTCGACCTGCAAGCGCAGCAGGATTGCCTTGCGCGTGCCGAAATGAACGTACGTTGCCATGAAGATCAGCGAGAACAGGTTCAGGCAGATCAGGAACAGCAGCACGCCGCCGTACTGCATCGGTGGGCCGATCAACACCGCGACGGCCATCGAGGCGATGTTCGGCACCATGTAGAGCAGATAACTCAGCAGGCTCGGGCTCATGCTGATGATGGCGATCGAGTTGATGCCGGCGGCAATGATCGCCATGATCGCGACTTCTTCGGCACCCACTACCGGAGCCGCCAGGATGTTGATGGCGGCCATTCCGGATCCGAGCAGGGCGGCGGGTATCGCAAACGCCGCGATGCGCACGCGCGGGTCCGCAAAGCGCGCCTTGATGCGGTCGACGAACAGCACGATCGCCATGCGCGGCACGAGCACGCAGATCATGCCGAGAAATACCCACAGGATCACCGGCCGCACGCTCACGGCGTGTTCGATCACGCGATACAGCACGTACAGGATCGGCACGAACAGCAACAGTGGCACCAGTGCGCGGCGGTACAAATCTTGCGCGAGGATCTCGCGGAGTTGCTGCGTATGAACGGAATCGTTGCCGGCGGATGCGGTGTTCATCGCGGTTCTCGAATGCGGTCGATGGCTAGCGCGGTCTGCATCGTTTCCCTGGTGTCATCCTAGCGCTATTCGACACGCTCATCCCGTTCGGAAAACACTCACGCGCTGCGCCGCAACGCTGGCGCCAACGGCACGACTTGCGCCGGTGCCGCAGGGGCAGGCTCGGCCTGTCCTTCCGCTTTCGGTTGCTGAATGGGCAACGTGATCCGCATGGTTGTGCCCTGCCCGGGCGTGCTGTCGACCTGGATCGAGCCGTGGTGCTTGAGAACAATGCCGTACGAAATCGACAATCCCAAGCCGGTACCGCTGCCGACCGGCTTGGTGGTGAAGAACGGATCGAAGATGCGCGGCAGGATTTCCGGCGGGATGCCCTGCCCGTCGTCTTCGACCGAAACCCAAACCTGATCGCCCGATTGGCCGGTGCTGACCACGATCCGGCCGCGTTCGCGGATCGCCTGACCTGCATTCATCAGCACGTTCATGAACACCTGATTGAGCTCGGCCGGCAAGCATTCGATCAGCGGCAGTTCGCCATACTGCTTGACGATCTGCGCCTTGAATTTCAGTTCGTTCGCGACGATGTTCAGGGTCGATTCCAGGCCGCGGTGCAAATCCGCGCGTACCCAGTTCTCGCCCTGGTCGATGCGCGAGAAGTCCTTCAAATCACGCACGATCTTGGCGACGCGGCCGAGGCCCTCGCGCGACTCGGCGAGCAGTTGCGGCAGATCCGACGTCAGCACATCGACGTCGAAGCGGCGGCGTATCTCTTCCAGTTCCTGCGCCGTGGCAGGCGACTGGTCTATTGCCGACAGCTCTTCCAGCGCCGCCAGCAGCTGCGCGGAATATTGCTGCAGCGTATACAGGTTCGAACTGACGTAACCGATCGGGTTGTTGATCTCGTGCGCCACGCCCGCGGCGAGCTGTCCGATCGAAGCGAGCTTTTCGGATTGCACGAGCTGATTCTGCGCGTGCTCGAGTCGATCGTTCAACGCGACCAGCTCGTCGTTGCGAAGTTCCAGTGCCAGATTCGTCTCGCGCTGCTGCTCGTTGGCCTCGTTCAGACTGCGCGTGCGTTCCTGCACCAGCGCCTCCAGGCGGCGGCCGCGGCGCAGGTAGCGCGCACGGATCAGCAACGGCGCCGCCGCCGCCATCAGCAACAACAGCGCCACCGCCGCGGCTTGCACGTCGCCGCGCTCGTACCAGCGCGGCACCAGGGTGAAAGCCATTTCAGCGAGAGCCGGATTGGCGCCCGCCGTGTATCCCGAGGCGGACGTGCTCATGCGCGCTTCGACCTGGAAACGGAATTGTCCGGGCGGCAGGTTCGTGTAATACGCGACGCGACGCGTGCCGACGTCCTGCCATTGCGTGTCGTAACCTTCCAGCCGGTAGCGGAACAGGATGCCGTACGGCTCGCGGAAGCTCAGCGCGGTGAAGTCCACTTCGATGTCGCGCCGCGGGCTGTCGATTTCGATCTTGTCGCCGAGATGATAAGCGCCGCGTTCGTGCTTGAGTTGTTCCACCACGACCGTCGGTGTCAACGGCGAGGGCTGGATCGCATGCGTATCGACCCGCACTGCGCCGTGAATCGCCGGAAACCACAACGTGCTGCCGTCGGCCAGCACGCGTGAACGCCCGCCGCCGTTGCAGCAATGAATGTGTTGCATGCCAGTGAGCCTGCCGAGCACGCGCTCGGGTGCAATCCGCACCGTCGCCAGCGCAGTCCGCGGGTCAGGCAAGTCGGCCACCGGTATGCGCCACACGCCACTGATATTCGGCACATACAAATAGCCGTCCAGCACCTGCAATGCCCAGCTGTTGTTACTCGGCAGACCGTTGCGCTCGTCGAGCAGCAACAGGCGTCCGCCGCTCACCAGAGCGACGCCGGCATTGCGCGTGCCGAGCGCGATCAAGCCAGGCCGGATCGTCGCGGCCGACGTGACGAACACGCCTTCCAGCGGCTGCGCCCAATCCGGAACGCGCAGTACGTCGCCGTCCAGTTGCCGCACGCCCATGTCGGTGCTGACGATCAGCGTGCCGTCTTCGGCGATGTGAATGCCGCGCACCGGCGCTTCTGCCACACCGGCAGCGACGGGAATCTGACGCAGTTCGTCGCCCGCATAGCGAAACAGGCCGTCTTGCGCGCCAATCCAGTAGACGTCGCCTTGCGGCACTATGGCATTGACCTGCGCATGATTCAGACGGCTGAATGCCGGCGGCGTCACGACGCGCTCGCCGTCGTATACCGCAAGGCCCGCGCGCATGCCGATCCACAAGCGTCCGGCCGCATCGTAGTTCAACTCGTACGCGGTCAAATTGGGAATCTGCCGGCTGGAGACGATCTCGTGCACTCCGTCCGGATCCATGCGCATGATGTTGGAATTCGAACCCAGCACGATGCGGCCTTGCGGGTCGCGCGTGACGCTCCAGATCAGCGAATCGCTGAGTCCTTCGGCGACGCCGACGCGGGCTGCCCAGCCGTTCCACAGCCGGAATGCGCCTTCCGTGCGGCTGCCGAGCCACAGGTTTCCTTCGCGGTCCTCGTAGGCGCTGACCACGTAGGAGTTGCGCGTGAGATCCTCGTCGCGAACGCGTTCGAACGCGCCTTCGGGACGGCGGCGGAACAACGTGGTCGGCGTGCCGATCCAGATGTTGCCGTCGCGGTCGCGCAGCAGGCTCTCCACGCGCGCGTGCGGAACATCCTCGAGCGGTTGCTGGCGCAGCGCCGAGCCGTCGCGCGGCAACTCGAACAAACCCGTCGGCGTGCCGATCCACAATCCTTCCGGCGATACCGCGAGGCGCGTGATCGGCGTGCTCTGCGCCGCGGCGATCGGATATGCATGCTGACCGCTGCTGTCCAGCCGAGTCACGACGCCGATGCCGCCGATCCAGACGGCATCGCCATCGGCGGCGACCGAATATGCCGGTGCGACGATCGGCGATGCGACGAATGCAGTGCCGTCGTAACGCAACGCACCGTTCGGCGTGGCCGCCCAGACCGCGCCGTCGCCGGCTTGCGCCAGCGCCTGCACATCTTTGGCCGGAACGTGTGTTGCTACATTGTGGAAATGTCCACTTTCCCGCAGGATCACGCCCTTGAGCGTGCCGAACCAGAGCCGACCTTGCCGATCGGCCAAACTCGCCTGCACGTTGAACGGATCGGTGCCGTCGCTGTTGGCGCGGTCGAACACGTCGAAGTGCAAGCCGTCGAAGCGTGCCAGGCCGTCCTGGGTGCCGATCCAGAGATAGCCTTGCTGGTCCTGCGTGATGCTGAGAACGGACGTCTGCGGCAGGCCGTGACTGGTGTTCCAGTTATCCACGCCGTAGTCATGAAAGCTGCGGGTCGGGTCGAGCGCATGCGCAAGGCCTGCCCAAACCAGCAACCCCAAGCACGAGAATTTTCGAAATGCGCTGTGCATGACCGTTTCAGCGAGACCCTTGCTTGTCCGAGGTAATACAACTGTGCCCGTGAGCACAACGATAGCGTGGCGGCATCATAGGCAGCACCCACGTCGCGCGGAATCCGTACGACTACCTAGGTGCTTTTTGCCGAGCTCATTCGCGCGCGGAAAGCGCCGCGGAACTGACAGCGGACGCGATTCCAAGGCGAGCAACAACGTCTGTATCGACTAAGTAATCGCACGGATTCCAAAGCCGTTGTTGGGTGCCCAAAATACGCTCACATAGTTGGGCCGCAGCGGACACAGCAGTGCTCGTTGTCGCGAAGGATCGCGGTGCGGACCTCTATCCTTGACTTGAGGAATGCGCCATGTCCAACGCTGCATTGAATCAGTTCCTGCCGCCTAAAGCGGATGCGAAGGCCGAGCGGACTCTGCTGCGGCTCGCGGAGTGCGCGCAGATCCCGGCGCAGCGGCGCGAGATACTGCAGAGCCTGCTTCAACTTTGCGCGTGCGCATTGGAACTGCCGGTTTCCGAAGCCCTCGGCGAATACGAAAAGCAACTCGTCCGCCTCGCGGACAAGGCAACGATCAACCAGCAGAACACCTATTTCGACTCGGTGCACCAGCTCAAGCGCGGTCGCGCCGAAGTGTTCCCGCAGTTCGTGCGCAGCATCGAAGATTCACTGGCGCGCATGGGCGAAGACCGGCCGTCCGGCAGAGTACGCGCATCCGGGTCGCCCGCGATCAAACTGGCGCTGACCGACAGCGTGCAACTGGACGATTCGCTCGTGCTGTCCGACATCGCGACGAAGGTCGAGCTGCGCGTGCGCGAACCGCTGTATGCGCTCGGGCATCGTTTCGGAGCGCTGGCGGGAACGACGCGCATCGCCACGGAAATCCTGCCGCTCGGGCCGCGAGCGATTGTCGAGGCATTGCGTTTCGCCACGGCGCATCTGGACCTCATGCTCGAGCACCGGCTGGTGTTGTATCGCTGCTTCGAACGCGTGGTGATGAACCAGATCGGGACGCTGTATGTGGCGCTCAACAATTGTCTGATCGAACGCGATGTCCTGCCGCAGCTGCACACGTTGTCGGGCAGAAACGACCTCGCGACCGACCCTAACACGACCGCTTCCGAGGACCGCGCGTCGCGCGGCACTGCGCGGCCGGACGAAGCACCGCTCGCGCCGGCAGCCCGCGTTGCAACGGTTGGCCCTCGCCTCGTCGCCACGGCCGCGGGCCGGGATACGGACGCAAGCGACTCGTTGGCGAACTTGCGACGGCAGCTGGCCGAATGCCGCCGCGCGGAAGCGCTCACTGCCAACGGCGGCGAACTGCAGTCCGCACTGGCTCAGCTGCAAGCGCGAGAAGCGGCAATTGCGAACACCGATGCAGCACCAGCGCTGCGTTCCGGAGAACAGATCAAGCAGCAAATCCTGGCGCTGCTGCACGAGCGCTGCGTCGACGGTCGCACGCCACGTATCGGAGAAGAAGACAGCGACGTGATCGACCTGACCGCGATGTTGTTCGAATTCCTTTCGCGTCGTGCGCGGGCGGACGGCATGGCCAACTGGATCCTGGCAAGACTGCAGCTGACAATCCTGCGCGCGGCGCTCAAGGAGCGCAGCTTCTTCTCCGATGCGTCGAACCCCGCGCGCCAGCTGCTCAACGAATTCATCGAGGTCGGCCAATTCTGGGTCGACGAAAACGAGGCCGAAACGGATCCGGTTCTGGTCGAAGCGGTGCGGCGCTTGACCAATCAGGTCGCCGGCGAATACCAGGGCGAGGCGGCGGTGTTCGCGATCGCGCTGCAGGAACTGTCCCGCCATGTCGAAACGCTGGCGCGCAGGGTCGAGGCTGCCGAACGGCGCCACGTCGAAGCTGCCGCCGGTCGCGAGAAACTCGAGCGCTGCAGACTGCTGGCGGCCGCGGCGATTGCCGCGCGGATTTCCGCGAACAAGCCGAACGAATTCCTGCGTACGCTGCTCGAGCGTGGCTGGAGTGACGTGCTCACCGTCACCCTGCTGCGCGACGGCGAGGACGGCGCGAACTATCGCCGGCGACTCGACGTCGTCGATCAATTGCTGGCTGCTGTGCCACAGGCAGAGGCTGGATCGGCCGCAGCGGACCTGCGCAACGAAGTCGAGTCCGGTTTGCGGCAGGTCGGTCTGCACGACGACGACGTCCGCGCGATTGCGCAGAAACTGTTTGCACAGGCGGACCACGAACTACACGGGGATCCGATTTCACAAACCGAACTGGCGATCAAGCTCAAATCGAAAGCACGCGTCGGCGGCGAGCAGACCCTGGCCTCGGCAGCGAGTCTGGTCGTGGACGACGCGGTGGCTCTCGAGCCCGACGCGCAGGCGGCATTCGAACGCTTGCAGAACGTTGCGCCGGGTACGTGGTTCGAGTTCAAGATCAATGCGGACGGCGACATGGTGCGGCGCAAGTTGTCCTGGTATTCCGCGCAGTCCGGCCGCTGCCTGTTCATCAATCAGCGTGGCGTACCGTCGGAGGAAAAAACCATGCATCAACTCGCAGGCGAGATGGCTGGCCAGCACGCGCGCATCGCCAGCGCGGAACCGGAACCGCTGATCGATCGCGCGTGGACGGCGATCAGCGACACGCTGAACAGTTTCTCCGGGAACAAGTCGGGTTCGCGCCCGCCGATTCCGTCGTCGGCGCACCGCCGCCCGGATCGTGCTGCCCGGCACTCGGCGCCGCAAGTGCAAAAATCGCGCACGCTGCTGGTGGTGGACGACGAGGTGAACATCCAGCGCGCACTGACACGGCTCTTGCGCGGCGACGGATATCGCATACTTTGTGCGACCAGCGCCAGCGAAGGAATGGAGATCCTCGCCCAGAATGAAGTGGATGTCATCGTCTCGGATCAGCGCATGCCCGGCATGAGCGGGACGGAATTCCTGAACACCGTCAAGACCACGCATCCGGATACCGTGCGCATCCTGCTCAGCGGTTACTCGGACGTCGCCGCGGTGACGAATGCGATCAATCGCGGCGTGGTCTACAAGTTCCTCACCAAGCCGTGGGACGATGAGGACATCCGCTTGCAGGTACGCGAAGCGTTCCAGGCAAGCGAACTGCAATAGCGCGACGCAACGGCGCGACAGCGCACGCGCCGCCCGGACCGAATCGAAACCGGGCGGCGCCGACTCGAGCAGCCGATTCCATTCGCCGACGGTAGCTTCATCCTGCAAACAGACGTGCGGGCCGCTCGGTCGCGTCGACATCGCCACTGCCGATGCGTGCGATTCAACGCCCTGCCCCACGCCGCGCCACCCAAACTGCACGGGCCTTTGCGCTGATCGCGCGAAATGAACGAGGCGCCGACCGGCGAACGGCAACAAAATCAACGCAGCATTGGAATTCGAGCACCGGCACGAAGGTTGCGACTACGTCTTGTGGCCCATCCCAGGGAGCACGGCAACCTGGCGGTACGCGAGTACTCCCAGGCAAGGAACGGCAGCAAGGATGCACGGGTAGGCAGGACGCCTGTCGCGGACTCTCGAGTTCGCGGACCCGGGCAAGGGCCGACGTCTAGTCGGCCCTTCGCTTTTTCCCCGCCGCGTGCAGGTCGCACCCGCAGGGCACCGCCACACGAACATCATCAACGCCAATCAGGAACAAGAACCAATGACCACGTACGAAGACGACGAACAAAGCCCCGAAAAAACTGCCGCTGACGACCTTGCCGGCGACGTCAGGCGCGGTGCCCGGCGCGTGAAACACGCCGTGCGCGAGGCCGTTGCTGATGGCGCCGAAGCAGTCGAAGACGCCGTACGGCCGACGTTTCGCGAACGGCTGGTCGACGCAGTGAAATCGGTCGCCGAAGATCCGGCGAGCACGCTGCAGCAGGTCCGCGACATCGTGCGCGACCATCCGCTGGCTTCGCTGACCACGATCGCGATCGCATCGGCCGTCGTGGCACGCGCGCTGCGCCGTTGAAGCAGCGGTTCATGCGCGGCGTGCGCTGGTCCGCGCGTCGCGGCGCACGCGCAATGTATATTTTTACAAGGAGTATAGAAATGCGCAACAAGAGAACGAACAGGACATCTGCCATGCATGACGCCCTCAGCGTAGCCCAGCTGTCGCCCGGAATCGCCTCGAAGCGTGTCGGCAGATTGGCGACGGCAACTCCGGTTCGCGCGTTCGGCATGCTCGCCAACATGATGTCGGAGAAGACGTTCGTGCTCGCGCAGGCGTGCGCGAACTCGTTCGCGGCTGCCGCACGGGCCCAGTTGTCGCTGCTGCGTTTGGCGTCGATGCCGATTGGCGTCGGTGGACTGAACGGCTCGCGCAACGCGGCGCTGGCGGTGTTCCGCAGCGGCAACGAGATCGCGCGCGCGGCGCTGACGCCGGTCGCGCGCCGCGTGCGACGCAATTCGCGCTAGCGCCGATGGTGTGATGCCGCATCGCCCGCAGCTTGCTTGCACGTCGACATGTCAGGTACCGACATGACGACGGAGGCGCGCAGCGTGGTACTGGCCGCGAGCAACGGTCGGGTGCGCTTGCGTGGTCCGGTCAACAGCAAGGCGGAATTAGTCCGCGTCGGGCAGATTGCCGCGGCAACCCCAGGCGTCTCGCGGCCGTCGACAACCAGTTGGATGTGCCGACGAACGGAGCGGACTCGGGCGTAACGCCGACGTCTGCAGGCATGCGCCGTCAGGCGCGCTGCAGGATCAGCTCGATCGGCGCTGCGCGTCCGAAGTAGTCGCCCTGTCCCCAGCGCACGCCGAGTTCGCGCAGGCAGTCGGCGATTGCGGCATTTTCCACATATTCCGCGACGATTTCCGCGCCGCATGCGCGCGCCAGCGAAGCCGCGGCGTGCACCAATTCGTAGTCGCGACCGCGTGCCGCAATGCCGCGCACGAACGAGCCGTCGATCTTGACGATATCGAACTGCAACTCGCGCAGGCGCTCCAGGCTCTGCATGCCGACGCCGAAATCGTCGAGCGCGATGGAGCAGCCGCGCACACGTAGATCCTCGAGCAAGCGCCGCGCGGCGTCGAAGCGGGCAATCGCCTCGGTTTCGGTAATCTCGAAACAGAGCGAACCCGGCGGCAATGGTGCCGTGTCGAGCAGATTGAGCAGCGTCGAGCGAAAGCTGTCCGACGTGACGCTGCGGCCGGTCAGATTGATCCCAAGCCGCGGCAATGCGGCATGCCGCGAATGCTGGCGCACCCAGCGAAACAAGCAGTCGATCACGGCCAGGTCGAGCTCGATCGAGCGACCGCGCGCCTCGATCTCGCGCAGAAACACGTGCGGCAGGAGTAGCGCGCCGTCCGCGCCGCGTAGCCGACACAGTACCTCGCCGCATTGCAGCGGCTGATCCAGCGGCGCATCGAGGCGCTTGATCGGCTGGAAGAACAACTCGAGTTCGCGTGCCCGCACTCGTGCCAGCGCGAGCGATCCCAGCGCCAGCGCATCACGGCTCGCGGTGGTGTTGCGCAGCAAGGCAGCGTGCGCGCGCACCGGCTGCGTCTCACCGTGCAAGGCGGCGTCCTGCGCCGCGGTCGAAGCGATGTCCAGCGCGGCGTCGATTCGTTCGTGCGTGCTGCCTTGCAGTGCCGCGACGCCGAGATACGCGGTGAGACGCAGGCTCTCGCCGGCATAGCGGAAATCGTACTGTTCGAGCCGGCGCAGCAGCGCCTCCCAGTCGATCGACGCGGCTGTCGGCAACAAGGCGAACTGTCCGGTGCCCATGTGGTAGCTGTCGACCAGCTCGGACAAATATTCAGCGACCCCGTGCATCAGCGCTTCCTGCGCTCGCAAGCCGAACCCGCCGACGAGGCGGTCCAGGTTGGCAAGCGTCAGATAGCCGATCTCCTGCGGTGCCGGGGTCAGACGCGCAAGGTCGACACGCAGGCCGTTGAGATTGCGCAGTCCGGTGATCGGCTCGAGGCGCGATTCTTCGCGCAGGTGCGCGAGCAGGTCTTCCCGGTCGCGGTTGATGATCAGCAACAACACCACCAGCAATTGCAGCACGGCCAGCTCGAACGCGACCTTGAGCACGCCGAGGATGCCCGACGCGTCTTCGACTCGCGGCGTCGCGCGCGCCAGCGCCAGCACCAGCAACACCTGCACCGAGATTAGAATCGGCGCCACCGCGCGCGGACTCAGGCGCAGCGCGCACCAGGTCAGTATCGCGACCAGCGCGAACCGATAGTCGAGCACGGCGGCGATCCAATCGAAAGCGCCGGCGCCGGCGGGATGCAATGCGGCGGCGACGAGCAGGTTGACGCCGAGGCCGATCACGAGCATGAGCCAGACCGCCAGGTCGCCGGCGCCGAAACGCGCACGGCGGCGCGGCGGCTCGCCCAGCAGCAGCAATAGCGGCAGCGTCATGATCGACACGCCGAAATGCTTGGCGAAGAACGTCTGCACCGCGTCGTTCAGCGCATCGGCTGGATTTCCCGCATGCAGCAACAAGTTCAGGAAATAGTCGGGCAAGGCCCAGCCCAGCGGATAGAGCAGCAAGCCGATCAGCGCGAAGCGAGCGATGTCGTCGCGTTCGATGCGGCGCTCGGCCGCCGCTCGCGGCCGCCCCATGTAGCGCGCGCATTCCACCGTCCAGGCATACATCAACGCATACAGCGGCACCGACACGATCATGACCGCCGGGTCGTAGTGCTGGCCCCAGGCGCGCACGATCCAGCCGAGCAGCAGGCCGGCAAACGTCGTGCGCAGATAGATGCGATCGGCAAACAGCAGCGCCAGCGCCAGCAACAGGCCGACGTGCAGATGCGCCAGCGAGCCGAGCGCGTGCGAGCCGAACAGGTCCACCTCGTAGTCGATGGGCGGCGCCTGCAGCAACAGGCCGCAGGTCGCCGCCAGCAGTGCCGCGAGAACGCGATTGATGTTCGCCTTCAACATGACGGGATGCCGACTGCGGCAACGCGAATACGCGGCGGCGCACAGCCATCGCTTCGATCGACGGCCGTGGCATGCGACCTGCGCGCCTCCGGCGCTGCTCCACTCCGGTTACTCGAAATCGTCAGCAAAGATCTCGTCCAGCGTCGTCAGTTCGAACACGTGCAACAGCGGCTCGCAGTCGCCGATCGCGCAAGCTTCCTCGACATACAGCCGCTGCGTCGACGGATCATAGGCCGTGCCATTCAATGTGTCGGCCGCGATTGGCAAATTCAGCACACCGCTGAAGTACGGCAGCGCTTGCCACGGCTGATTATTGCCGTTGCGCACGGCGACCAGATCGTTGGCGTCGTACATCCAGACGTACGTGGTGTACGGATACGCATGCGTGCCTTTGGACGAATTGTCCGGGTCGTAGCACCACACCGAGCCGTCCGGCGTGGGCTGTCCGGCCAGGTTGATGTCGTTCGTACCCTCGCCATAGCACGACGACCCGAGGCCGGTCGCACCGAAGAACATCACGCTGCGCGTGCCCGGTGCGAACACGATGCCGGTGATCGTGGTGCTCATGTTGTAGACCGGATTTGGCGGGCCGACGCCCCATGCGCCGAGCGTCGGATGGTCGATCGGATAGTTCACGACCGGCTGCGCTGGCACGGGGTCGAGCACGCCGAGATCTTCCGGATCGAACACGGACGCCGACGGCCCGAGCGACTGGTGGCCGATGATCGACGTGCAGCAGTGGCCGGTCAGCGCGTGTCCTCCGAATGCCGCCTGCCATTCAAGTGGAATCGACGTCATGTAGCCGCCGACGAACGCGGGAAACAGATCGCCGACCGTGTACATGCCGCGGTAGTCGCCACTCGCCGCGAGCGTCAATCCGGAGGTGAAGTGCGAACGCGTCTGTTCCGAGGCACCGTCGTAGTAGGCCCACTCCGCGCCGATCAACTTGTTGCCGTAGACCATCAAGCCGCCGATGCGCATGCCATTGGCGATGTTCTGCGGATTGAGATTGCCTTCGCTGATGTCGGCGAAATCCTGTACGAACGCCGCGCTTTTCAGCAAGTCCGTATCCGTGCTGTCGACCGGCACCGGGATGCTCAGCTCGGCAACCAACTGGCCGTACACATGGCTCTTGACGAACAGCGAACGATGGGCGGGATTGAATGCCAGACCATCGTCGTTGTAGGAAAAGGTGGCGTCCGGATTGCCTGCCGACCACACGCTTGGCAGCTTGAATGCGCCCAGATAATGCAGGTCCGCGATCGACACGCGCGGTAGCGTGCTGGGATCTGCCGCGGCGATCGTCGCTGCCGTCGCCACCAGCAACGCAAGCAACGGCCGGATGCGTTTCGCGCATCCAGGCCACGATCTGCGCCCCCTGCACATGCTGACCTCCGCGCGCGTCGACGACGCGTGCTGCCCACCCGGCGAACACTATGCGCCCGGCTCACGCGCGGCGCAATCGCCGCCGCGTTGCAGTTCAGGTTGCAGGCGGGGTGAGCTTCAGTGCCACTCGCGGATGATGCGGCGATATTGTCCCGGCGTCATGCCGGTGACGCGGCGGAACACACGCGACAGGCGGCTCTGGTCGAAAAAGCCGACGTGCAGGGCGACGTCCGAGATCGACTCCTCGGTGTGCTGCAGCAATCGCGCCGCAGCGTCGACACGGACCTTCATCAGGTATTGGCCGGCCGACAGCTGGAAGATGCGTTTCATGCGCCGTTCGAACTGCGCCAGCGACACGCGCGCACGCCGCGCCAGATCCTGCACGCGCAACTTCTCGGCGAAATGCTCGCGCATGCGATCCACTGCCGCGGCGAAATCGTCGTCGATCATGCGCGTGCGGCTCGGCTCGATCAGGTCCTTGGAGATGCAGGCCAGACCGATGATGTTGCCGGCCTTGTCGTGCAGCGGCTGTTTCATCGACACGCACCAGCCGGTGCTGCGGTCCTTGTAGACGGTCAGGTCCAAGCTGTCGATGATCGGCTTGCCGGTGCGGAACAACTGCTCGTCCTGGCGTGCGTAGCGCTCCGCCATCGGCGTTGGAAACAACGCGAAGGCGGTCTTGCCGACGGCATCCTGCTTACGGTTCAAGCCGCAGCGCTGCACGCACGCCTCGCTGATCAACACGTAACGACCTTGCCGATCCTTGATGCAGAACACCACGTCCGGCATCTGGTCGAACATCGCCTGCAGATAGTCCGCCGACGCGATGCTGGTCAGGAACGATTCGCGCCAGCGGATCAGTTCTCGCGGCGTCATTTGCCCTCCTCCATTCTCCGCTGCGCCGATTCTCGTTCATTGTCGGCCGATGCAATTGTCGATTCCGGCCGCTCCGGCGTCGCAATCGAACAAGACCCGCATGCGCGGATGATATGCGCCCGGCAAAAAAAACGTCCCGCCGTGGCCGGCGGGACGCAGGTTCTCTCGCGACGGCTATTGCAGGCAGCCCTTCTGGCCGCTCAGGTTCGGGTAACCGGTGCCGGAGTCGTAGGCATTGTTCGACCACTCCATCTGCAAGGTCCATTTGCTGCCGTTGGACAGGCTCACGTCATTGTGGAACGACCATGCGCACTTGTCGCCATTCTCGCCGTTGCTCGAATCGAACCAGCCGGTGCCGCGGGGATCGGTGATTGCTTCGGACAACTCGTGCGAGGTCACGTTCGCCAGCGCAGCCAGCCCTTCGGAGTGGCTGGTCACGTCGCTGCCCGGGTCGCAGCCGGCAATGCCGGTGATGTTCGGCATATAGGCCACCTGGATCGGCGCGCCGTTCGAACACGAACCCCAGCTGTGCCACGCACAATAGTTGACGTGTCCGGCACCGGTCGAGGTGTAGATGAAATACACGGCGTTCGGATCCGGACTGTTGCCGGTGATCTTGCATGCTTCGTCAACCGCCCCGGACACGGTCAGTGCGCGCTTCGGCGGCGTGCTCGAATCGATCGTGTGGCCGAGATAGCTCGAACTCGCCGTGACGTTGCCGTTCGTGGTGCCGTGGTATTCGGTCGAGTCCTTCGCCATGCCGCTGCCGCCCCAGCCGCCGAAGAACGAATCGATGCCGCTGATGATGTCGCCCGGGTTGCTCCATGCGCCCCAGAAGATCGCCATGGTCCTGTTCGACACCAGCACGTTGCCGCCGTGCAGCGTCATATCGACACTGCCCTGCCGCGCCTTCGCGTTGATGCCGGCCGTCGCCGCGCGCGCAGAGATGATTTCGCGCTTGTAGTAGACGATCTGTGGCGCCTCGCTCGACAGGAACAAGTCGCCGGAGAAACTCGCCAGGTCGCCGCGCACGGCATTGCCTTCGGCATCGGTGATGTACAACGGCCCGGTGGAGCGTTGCGCGGCAATGTCTTCGGGGTCGTGCAGTACTGCCACGAGCATGTTGCCGCGATACAAGCCGACCTTGCCGGCGCCGTCGGCGACGAGCACGTCGCCGCGCAGCAACTGGCCGGCTTCGCTGTCGTACAGGACGAAGTGGCTCTGATTGCGTTCGGCCGCGACCGCAGCGGTCGCCGTCACGCAAGCGAGAATTGCAGTGATCAATTTGACGTGTTGCATCGATTTCTCCTCCCAGTGGGAAGCTGTTCCGCTTCCGAAGTAGCCCGAAGGTTCCGGGTGTGAGTTGCTGGTTTGGAATCGACACATCGCGAGTGCGCCGTTTGACCGCGAGCGAGATTGTCTGGCGCGTGTCCCTCCTCCCGTGTGCCGAGGCGCAGCGTACTGCGTGGCGACGGGCAGTCAATCCGCTATGCAGCACATGAGCCGCGCTGCGGTTGAGGCCGCCACAGCAACGACTCTGCCGCGTCGATTTATCGTCCGTGCGCGGAACGCATTGCAATTGTCGAATCACGCCACCGCGGCGATGCAATCGACCAAGACCCACCGCGGCGTTCTCACCACGATGGCCGTTGCAATACCGGGGCAACAATTCCAGCCGGCACCGCCGAGGCGTCAGCCGGGTATCGATCCGAGTTACGGGAGGAACCATGTCCACCACGTGCCGCCATGCCGCGTACGTCCTTGTCGCGTCGCTGCTTCTGCAGTGCGCGAATGCCACCGCCATGCCGTCGCCGCCGCTCGGCGGTGACGCCCAACGCTATGCCATCGCCCACGTTCAGCAGCGGCGCCACGACGCCCGTGAACGCGCACCCGCGCCGGCACCGGATGCGCTGCTCGAAATCGCACGCAGCGACTACGATCAGCCGCGCGACATCGGCGCGCGCCTGCAGCACTTGCATCGTGTTGCCACCGCGCCGGCCGCGACCTGCAATCTAGCCGTATTCGCCAGCAGCAACGGCAACGCGCTGGCGAGCGCCGTCAAGTCGGTCGACGTCAACTGCTTGAATCAGCTGTACAGCAGCAGCGGCAGCGCCGCGGCGCAGACGTTTGCCGAGGCGCACATGGTCTCGATCGCGCAAGCGCTGCAGGCCGACGCATCGTCATATCCCGGCGACGACAGCGGCAAGATGCTCGAGCTCATCACGTTCCTGCGCGCGGGTTACTACGTGCAGTACTACGACAGCGCGGACGTCGGCGCGTATGGCCCGGCGCTTGCCGGCGCGATCCGACCCGCACTGGATGCGTTCGTGGCGAACGGGCATTTCGGCGATGTGAACGACGCGCACGGCGAAATACTCGGCGAGTTCGTGATCCTGATCGACAGCGCCGCCGAAAACGCGCACCAGCTCGACACGATCAAGAACCTGCTGTCACGTTACGATGCGAGCTATCACGCCTTCTATCACATGGTCGGCGCGGTCAATGACGCGTTCACCGTACTGTTCCGCGGGCATCAGAACGCAGACTTCGTGACGCTCGTGCAAAGCGATCCGTCGGTCACGGCGGTGCTGGCGTCATTCATCGCCGACAATGCGGCGGATGCCGGCGGCGACTACGAATACCTGCTCGCCAACGCCGGCCGCGAACTGGCGCGCTTTCTCCAGTACGCCTCCCTGCTCGGCAGCGTCGAGCCGCGCGTCAAGGCGGTGCTCGATGCTTGGCATCTGACCGGACCCGGCGCATCGATCTACGTGGCAACGGCCGATGGCGCCTACACCTACGACCTTGCGCATTGCAGCTATTTCGGCCTGTGCAATTTTCCGCACGACCTGGAGCAGACGGTGCTCACGGTCGATGTGCAATGCAGCCCGACGCTGCGCTTGCGCGCGCAATCGTTGACGCCGGCGCAGGTGAGTCAGACCTGTGCGCTGGTGGCGAGCGAGGAAGGCTACTTTCATCAGAAGCTCGCAACCAACCGCCAGCCTGTTGCCGACGACAACAACGCGACGCTCGAGATGGTGGTGTTCGCCTCCAGCACGGATTACCGGACCTACTCCGGCGTAATCTTCGGCAACGACACCAACAACGGTGGCATCTACCTCGAAGGCGATCCCGCTGCCGTCGGCAATCAGCCGCGTTTCCTGTGCTATGTGGCGGAATGGCTGACGCCGTTCCAGATCTGGAACCTGACGCATGAGTACATCCACTACAACGACGGGCGCTTCGACATGTACGGCAGCTTCGGCGACTATCCGCTGGACCTGCCCGGTGCGGCGATCTGGTACATCGAAGGACTGGCCGAATACCTGTCGTACAGTTTTCGCGAGATCCGCTATCCCGATGCGATCGGCCAGGCCGGCACGCATGCACATGCGTTGAGCCAAGTGTTCGACAACACCTACGACTCAGGCCAGGTGCTGGTCTACAACTGGGGCTATCTCGCCGCGCGTTTCATGTTCGAGCACCACCGCGACGAGATTGCGAACATGCTGACCGATTTCCGCGTCGGCGATTACGCGGCGTATCGCACCTACCTCGCCACGATCCACGACACGCAGGATACCGAATGGAGTGCGTGGCTGAGCTGCATCGCCAGTCACGACGGCGACACCAGCACATGCGGCGGCAGCGGCAACAGCGAAACCGGCATCTTCCGCGACGGTTTCGACGGCGACACGCCACCGCCCGCTCAGGAATGCAGCGCGGCTGACACCAGCCAGCTCGGCGACAACTGCACGCGCAGCAACGTCGCAGCGAGCAACAATCCGGCGTATTTCGCGCTGCTGCTGCCAGCGGGACTCGCCAGCGTGGAGATCTCGACCTCCGGCGGCAGCGGCAACGCCGACCTGTATGTGCGCGCCGGCAACTGGCCGACGCTCGCCCAATACGACGGCAACTCGACACAGGCAGGCAACAGCGAGAACGTCACACTCACGAGTCCGCCGGCCGGATGGTGCTACGTGATGATCGTGCCGACACAGCCGTTCAACGGATTGCAGATACTGGCGCGATTCCACCATTGACACGTTGGCGGCGTGCTCAACGCGCGCGCCGGAAGCCGCACGCTTTCGCCAACGGATGCGTGCGGCGTTTGATCGCCGCGGCGATCACTTCGCCGCCGAGCGCGCTGTAGGTGATGCCGTTACCGCCGTACGCCAGCGCGAACAGCACACGCGGGCCGTACTGCGGATGCGCACCGAACCACGGCAGTCCGTCGTCGGTTTCCGCAAACGTGCCGCCCCAGGCAAACGCCGGCGTCAGGCGCAATTTCGGGAACAACCGCGCGGCGCGCTTGCACAGGCGCTGCGCCTTCTTTTCCACCCGCGCATCGCGCCGTGCCGGAATGTCCACGGCATCGTCCTCGCCACCGATGATCAGGCGCCGGTCGCTGGTGCTGCGCGCATACAGGTAGGGCCGCGCGGTTTCCCAGACGATCGTGCGCGCCCACGGGCCAAGTTCGTCGCGACCGAGCGGATCGGTCACGAACGCATAGCTGCTGCGGTTCTTCGCCACCTTCTGTAGGAGCCACTGCTGCGCGGCATAGCCAGTGGCCAGGACCACATGCGCGGCGCGCACGCGTACGCCTTCGGCGCACGTCACATCCACGCCGCGTGCGTATGGCTGCAACGCCGTCACGCAGGTGCGGTCGAACACGCGTACACCGCGCCGCGACAGCCGATCCAGCAGGCGGCTGGCAAACCGGTACGGATCCACGCGCGCCGCCGGCTTGCTCAGCAGCGCGGCCGGTGCGGTAAATCCGTAGCGCTCCTGGATTTCGTCGCGCGACAACCATTGCACGTCGAAGCCGTGCTGGCGCCGCAACGCGTATTCGGCACGCAGGCGCGCACGGTGCAGCCAGCTCGACGCGAAATACAGACTATCGCAATACCGGAAACCCACGGTGCCGGTGTCGTGCGCAATGTCGTGCAACTGCGTGACCGCGTCGGCGCATGTCCGATACATGCGCACCGCGAGCGCTTCATCGTAGCGCTTGGCCAGATCGACCAGCGGCGTATCTATCTCGTACTGCAGCAGCGCGGTGCTTGCCGCCGTGCTGCCCCAGGCGATGTCGCGTTGTTCGACGATCGCCACGTCGAGCGATTCGGCCGCCAGTCGACGCGCAATCAGCGCACCGCTGATGCCCGCGCCAATCACCAGCACGTCGCACTGCAGGTCTGCTTCGAGTCGCGGAAACGCGTACATCAGGCCGTTCTTCACCGCCCAGTACGGGTAGCCGCTCTTCAGGTCCATGCCGCGACGCTCCTTGTCCAGCCGCGCCACGCTACCATGTGGCGCTGAAGGCTACCTGAGTGCAACCGCCCGATGCATCGCTCGCCCGCTTGCCGCTTCGCCGCTGTGCTCCAACGCTGCACGCTGCTGTGGCTGTGCGTATTCTGCGCCGGCCTCACGGCACGTGCGGCGGCCGCCGCATCCGACACCGTTCAATGCCTGTTCGAGGACAATCGCATCTATGTTCCCGTGCAAGTGCACGGCAGTTCGCCGCGCTGGTTCATCCTCGACACGGGTGCGGCGCCGACCGTCGTCGATGCGCAGCTCGCGCGCGAACTGAAACTCGAAACCCACGGCGACGAAGTCGTGTCCGGCGTCGGCTCCGGACAATCGCACCAGCAGCACACACGCGATCTGTCGCTCGCGATCGGCAGCACACCGCTGCACATTGGCGACGCCGCAGTCGCCGACTTGGCCGGCTTGCTCGGGCCGAGCAGCGGACGCGCACCAGCGGGTGTGATCGGCTCGCAGTTTTTCCTCGAACATGTCGTCGAATTCGATTTCGACGCCGCGCGCATGACCGTGCACGCGCCCGACACGGACCTGTCGACGCGCTACGACGCAAGCGTGCCGCTGCATTTCAACTCGGCCATTCCGATGGCCGACATGCGCCTGCAGCTTGCCTCCGGCAAGACGCTGCGGCCACGGGTCGTGGTGGATCTCGGCGCCAAGTCGACGCTGCTTCTGCCCGAGCCGTTCATCGCGCGCACGCACCTGCGCGAGGCATTGCCCCACATCGTCGTCAGCGGATTCGGCGCCGGCATGGGCGGCGACACGCGCTACGCGTTCGCCCGCGCGCAACAACTGGCGTTCCACGCGGCACCTGCGCTCGCGCTGTCGCAGCCGTTGCTGGGCCTGTCGGTCGACGGCACCTTGCGTTCGCGCTGGCACGACGGCTTGCTCGGCGCACAGTTCCTGTCGCGCTTCCGCATCGCGTTCGACTACCGCCGCTCGCGCCTGCTGCTCACCCAGCTATCGACACGCCCGCCAGAATTCGACCGCAGCGGCATGTATCTGATGGCGTCAGGTGCTGATTTGCGGCGCGTGCTGGTGCGCGAGGTGCACGCTGAAAGTCCCGCCGCCCGCGCCGGACTGCAACCGGGCGACGAAATCGAATCGATCGACGACGCTGCCGTGAGCACGCTCGGCTTGCCTGCCGTGCGCGCGACGCTGCGCTCGGACGCAGCCGCGAGCGTCACGCTCGGCATCGCGCGCAACGGCCGCCGCTGGAACGTGGATCTGGCCCTGGAGAACGTGCTCTAGCGGCGTTGCGGCGCCGGCGCGGCGCGGCGGGCGCAACTTGCTATGATGCCGGCACGAGTCGACCTGCGTCGGGGAGAACCATGGTCTTCAACTCGCTCACGTTCGTCGTGTTCTTTGCCTGCGTGCTGCTGCTGCACAACCTGCCGCTGGGCTGGACCACGCGCAAAGTCAACCTGCTTATCGCCAGCTATCTTTTCTACGCGGCATGGAACCCGCCGTTCGTGATCCTATTGTGGGTCTCGACGGTGATCGACTGGTACGCGGCGCAAGGCCTGGTCAAGGCGCAGCGGCAGAGCGCGCGGCATGCGTGGATGCTGCTTTCGGTCGTGGCCAACCTCGGCATGCTCGGCTATTTCAAGTACGGCCAGTTCCTGCTCGACAACTTCACCGCGCTGATGAATGCGCTCGGCGTCGCCTATCAGCCGGCGCACTACGACATCGTGCTGCCGGTCGGCATCTCGTTCTACACATTCGCCACGATGTCGTACACGCTCGACGTGTACCTGCGCCGCGCCGCACCGGCGCGCAACCTGCTCGACTACGCGCTGTTCGTCACGTTCTTCCCGCACCTGGTGGCCGGGCCGATCATGCGCCCGACCGAGCTGGTGCCGCAGTTCGCCGAACCGCGCCGCGCCACCGCGGATCAATTGCGTTTCGGCCTGGCATTGATGACGCTCGGCCTGTTCAACAAGGTCGTGCTCGCCGACAGTTTTCTTTCCACCGTCGCGGAAAAAGTATACGACGCCGACAAGATTCCCGGCGCGCTCGATGCGTGGGCGGCCACGCTTGCGTTCAGCGGCCAGATCTTCTGCGATTTTGCCGGCTACTCGACCACCGCGATCGGCGCCGCGCTGTGCCTGGGCTTCGCGATGCCGGACAATTTCCGCTTCCCGTATGCGGCCGTGGGCTTTTCCGATTTCTGGCGGCGCTGGCACATCACGCTGTCGTCCTGGTTGCGCGACTATCTGTACATCCCGCTCGGCGGCAACCGGCACGGCGAACGCCGCACCTACGCGGCACTGATGACGACGATGCTGCTCGGCGGCCTGTGGCATGGCGCGAACTGGACGTTCGTGGCGTGGGGTGGCCTGCACGGTTTCTATCTCGGCGTCGAGCGCGCGTTGCGCGCGCGCTTCGCGAACTACACGCCGGGTCCGTTCGCGTTGCTGCTGCTCGGCCTGCTCACCTACGCATTGGTGAACCTGACCTGGGTGTTCTTCCGCGCCAAGACATTCGGCAAGGCCTGGCTGGTGCTCAACGGCATGGCCGGCATGAACGCGAGCGCGAAACCCATTCTGACCACGTTCTATCTGGTCTGTGTCGCCGTGATCGTCGGCGGCATCGTCGGCACGCATTGGTACATGCGCACGCGCACGCTCGAGTCGGTGATCGCACGTGCGCATCCGGCCGCGCTCACCTGCGTCTGGGCGCTGCTCGCGTTCGCGATCGTGATCGCGCAGGGCTCGGGCAATGCCTTCATCTACTTCCAGTTCTAGGAGACGGCGATGACGCACACCGAATCGACCGCCCTCGAACTGCGCGACGTGCCCGCGTCGCTGCTGCACGACGGCTACGCGCGCGAAACCGCGGCGGACCGCCCCGGCGTCGCGCAGCCCGTGCCGCAACGTCCGGTGCCGAACCAGCCGTGGAACCGGATTCTGATCGGTGCCGTGGTGCTGTTCGCGTTGCTGCTCGGCGGTTGGGAATGGTACTGGCGCGCATTCGGCGCGACGCCCGGCATCCGCAACAGCGAAGGCTTGTGGGCGATCCAGCGCCGCCGGCTCGATGCCGGCGAAGGCGACGCGACCGTGCTGCTCGGTGCGTCGCGCGTCTACTTCGACGTGCAGCTGCCGGTGTGGGAGAAGCTGGCCGGCAAGCGTCCGATCCAGTTGGCGATCGAAGGCACGTCGCCGCTCGGTTTTCTCGAGGACATCGCGGCCGATCCGAATTTCCACGGCCGCGTGATCGTCGGCGTCGCACCGCAGATCTTCTTCACCGGCTTCACCTACCGCGGGCGCGTGCTGAAATATTCGAAGACCGAATCGCCGTCGCAGCGCATCGGCCAGTGGTTGTCGATGCGCACGATTGAACGCGCGTTTGCGTTCTACGATCCGGACTTCGCGCTGGCCACCGTTCTCAAGCGCCAGCCGTGGCCGGACCGGCCAGGTCGACCTGCCCAGATGGACGTGCGCAAGCTCGCGGTCACCGAGAGCGACCGCGCCACGCACATCTGGAGCAAGGTCGAGAACGATCCGGCCTACCGTGAAATCGCCCGCAACGTGTGGCGTCAGGAGTTCGTGCCGAGCGACGACGATCCGCCGCCGGCAAAACTCGAACAGATGATCACCGACGAAATCGCGCGTGCGGCAAAAGTCGTGGCCACGTTGCGCAGCCGTAACATCCCGGTGTTGTTCGTGCGGCCGCCGAGCAGCGGTCCGTTCCTCGAATACGAAAACACCCTGTGGCCGCGCGCCAAGACCTGGGACGCGCTGCTCGCCGCGACCGGCGCACCCGGCATCCATTTCGAGGACTATCCGGAAATGCAGGGCATGGAACTGCCGGAGTGGTCGCACCTGACCCGCGCCGACGCGGAGCGGTTTACCGAGGCCTTGTACCGGATCGTGACGCGCGATTTCTGGCCGCAGTGACGCCGGACGGTTGCCGCCGGCATCCGTTCAGCACACAGCCACGCGGTCTGCCTTACAACGGCTGTGTGCCGCGGGCGTGGCGTGGTCTGCGGCATCCATCGGCGTGAGCAGTACTACATGGAACGTGTCGAGCAAGAACTCGAGCAGGTCCTCGATGACGTAACCCGCGGCAGTCGCCGTGCCGCGGCACGGCGCATCGGCCTGACCGTCGCCGGCATCGCCGTGTTGATCGGACTGGCGTGCGTCTGGCTGTTCACGCCGCTGCGTGGCTGGCTCGATCTGGCGCAGCTCACCACCCACCTGGCGCGTCTGCGCGAGTCGCCGTACGCGCCGCTCGGCATGCTGCTCGCGTTCGTCGCTGGCGGACTGCTGATCGTGCCCGTCAACCTGCTGATTGCCGCCTGCGTACTGGTGTTCGGGCCGTGGCTGGGCGCGCTGTACGCGTTGATCGGAACGGAATTGAGCGCGGCCATCGTGTATGAGATCGGCCGGCACTTGCCGGCGCGCACGTTGCGCGAACACCTTGGTGCGCGCGTGCAAGCACTCAAGTCGCGGCTGCTGCGCTACGGCGTGCTGGCCGTGGCGGTGGTGCGCATCGTGCCCGTCGCGCCGTACAGCGTGGTCAACCTCGTCGCCGGCGCCGCACACGTGCCGCGACTGCCGTACCTGCTCGGCACCGCGCTCGGCATGACGCCCGGCATCGTGTTCAACGCTGTGTTCATCGACCGCGTCGTCGCCGCCGTGCAGCACCCGGGTCCGACGACTTACGCATTGCTCGCGCTCGCGGCGGCGATCGTGCTCTTGCTGGTGCTGCTGCTGCGACGGCGCGTGCTGCACGCCGCGTCGGTGCGCCGCACATGAGCGTGCACGCCATCATCGCGTCGTACAACACGCACGGTGGCGTCGGCGTCGATCGGCGTTTCGCGCCGCAGCGCATTGCCGACGTCGTCGGCGAACTGCACGCCGATATCGTGGCGCTGCAGGAGCTGCGCGCGCACAAGGGCGGCGTGGACATGCTCGAGCTGCTGCGCCAGCACAGCGGCTTGCACGCGGTGTCCGGCACCACGATGACGTTCGCCGACGGTGCGTTCGGCAACGGTCTGCTCACGCGCTTCGCGCCGCTCACGGTCGAACACATCACGCTGGACGTCGGCGGGCGTGAGCCGCGCGGCGCGATCGACGTGACGCTGGACGTGAACGGCAGACCGTTGCGCGTCGTCGCCACACATCTCGGCCTGAGCGTGCGCGAGCGACACGTGCAGGTCGGCCGGCTGCTCACGGTGTTGCGCCGTCGGCCGGAAGTGACGACGGTGCTGCTCGGCGACATCAACGAGTGGTTCGTCCACCGCGCACCGCTGCGCTGGCTGCATGCGCATTTCGGCGAGTCGCCGGCGCGCGCCACGTTCCCTTCGCTGCTGCCGTTGCTGGCGCTGGATCGCATCTGGTGCGCGCCCGGCGCCGCACTGCGCAACGTGCGTGCGCACCGTAGCCGCAGCGCGCGCGTCGCGTCGGATCACTTGCCGTTGCTGGCGGAGCTGGAATTCGCCGCCGATCGGTATTGACGCACGCGCTCGCCATTCAGTTTGCACGCCCGCGCCCGACGTGTCTGCAAATTGCAGACCTGCATCACGCGCCGGCGCGCAGAAGGAGCCTGCTCTGCAGCACTCGATTTTGTCGAAGCACCGGCACTGGCCGGTACGAGGAGCTTGGCAGGCTTCCTGCTGCCTGCTTGCGCAACAGGAGCCGCACTCGCGAGGGAGTCACGCAGCATGCTCACCGCAACGACCACCGGACTGGGGCGCACCGGGCAGCTGCTGCGCTTCGCACTGAAATACCGCCACCTGTTCGATGGCGCCGCGCCGGCCACGACAGGCGCAGAGGATGCAGCAGCGTTTGCCGCCGACATCCAGGCGCTCGGTCCCGCGTTCATCAAGATCGGCCAGGCGCTGTCGGTACGGCCCGACCTGTTGCCCGCGGTGTACCTGCAGGCGTTGGAGTGTTTGCAGGACGACACCGCGCCGATTGCCTTTGCCACCGTGCGCGAGACGATCGAGCGCGAACTCGGTGTGCGCCTTACGCAGGCCTTTGCGCAAGTCGATGAGCGGCCGCTCGCGGCGGCGTCGCTGGCGCAAGTGCACGCGGCGACACTGCGCGACGGACGCGAAGTCGCGATCAAGGTACAGCGGCCCGGCATCGACGCGGAGATCCGCGCCGACCTTGCGGCGCTGGCGAACCTGGCGCGCGCCGCCGACACGTTCACCGAGCAGGGACGCCGCGTGCAGTTCGCCGACTGGATCGTGGAGATGGAAGAAACGCTGAGCGAGGAGCTCGACTACTGCCGCGAAGCCGACAACCTGCGCGTATTCCGCGAGCAACTCGAGCCCTACCCCACGCTGTTCGTGCCGGCGCCACTGGCCGACTTCAGCACGCGCCGCGTGCTGACCATGGAGCGCGTGCAGGGCACGCGGATCGACTGCGCGGTCGAATTGCGCCGGCTGGAGGAGCCGCTCGACCGCTACGCCAACGACCTGGTGCGCGCCTATCTCGACCAGATCTTCCTGCACGGCTTGGTGCATGCCGACCCGCACCCGGGCAACGTGATGCTCACCGCGAGCGGCCTGGCGCTGATCGATCTGGGCATGGTCGCGCACCTGAGCACGCGCGTGCGCGATACGCTGCTGACCCTGTTTGCCGCCGCGATCGAGGGCGACGGCGACGAAGTCGCGCGCCGCACCATGATGCTGGGCGAGCGCCTGGAGGTGTTCGACGAACGCGCATGGCTGCGCCGCTGCGGGCGTTTGGTCGCGCGCTTCGCCACGCAGAGCGCGCACAATCCGTTCGGCGCCGGCGGGCTGATGATCGAACTGACTCGCACGAGCGTCGCCTGTGGTCTGCGACCGCCGCCGGAAATCGCGCTGCTCGGACGCACGCTGCTGGCGCTGGAAGGCGTGACGCAGACACTCAACCCCGGCGTGCCGGCGCGCCATGTCGTGCGCGAGCATCTCACCGCGATGGTCACCGCACGCGTGGCGCAGCAGCTCACGCTGCACGAATTCAACAAGCAAATTTCAGACGTCGCGGCGCTGCTGCGCGAATTGCCCGGGCATTCGCGCGCGATCATGGAAACATTGGCGCGCAATCGTCTGCGCGTGCGCATCTCCGGACTGGAGGAATCGCATCTGCTGGAAAACCTGCGCAAGATCGCGAACCGCATCTCGGTCAGCCTGGTCTCGGCGGCGCTGGTGATCAGCGCGGCGCTGGCGTTGCGCGTGGACGCCGGGCCGCGCCTGTTCGGCTATCCGGGCCTGGCGCTGGTGATGCTCGTGCTCGCGTTCGTGCTGGCGTTCGGTCTGGTGATCGCCGCACTGCTGTCGGATCGGCGCTCCGCGCGGCAGCAGCTGCGGCGCTGAATCGATCGCTTCAGCCGCCGAAACGATCGGCGAAAATTTCGTCCACGAAAAATTCGAATGCGCCGAGATCGACCGCGCCGAAGCGTGCCTGGCCGCGCTGATCGGTCGGCAAGGCCCCGGTCGCAGTGCCCGCATCGATCGCCGGCGATGTCGGCGCGAGTGCGATGGTTTCGGTCAAACCGCCGTTGTTCGCCGGCGCCGCAAGCACCGCGTCGGCGAAAATCGACCCCGGCGTCACCGCGGTGTCCTGCTGGCCGCCCGATCCCGGCCGCACCTGCGGCCACTGCATGTTGTTGCTGCCTGCGACCGGACGCAGCATCGCCCACGGGTTGAACGCGTTGTCGCCGGTGTTGTTGAAAAAGATCGTGTCGCGCATGGTGATCGGACTGGCCGGATCGTTGGCGATACCGCCGGCAAAGCAAACACCGTTGCACACGGCGGTGTTGTTCGCGATGGTCAGGTTCTGCAAAGTGATCGCACCGGTGGCGGAGATTGCCATCGCGCCGCCGAGTCCGTGCACGGCCTGGTTGCCGACGAACGTCGAGTTCGTGATGTCGCCGGTGGTGTGCGCCGTGCCTTGGTCAAACAACGCCACGCCGGCGTAGCCCGCGGCGCTGTTGTTGCGGAACGTGCTGCCGCGGATCGAAAACGAAGTGCCTTGCAGATAGGCGCCGCCGACCAGCTTGTCGCTCGACACGCTCTGGTTGCCGTCGAACGTCGAGTCCTGGATGCGTGTGAAGCTCGACGTGTTGTACGACACGGTGAACAAGCCGGCGCCGTACGCGTTGCTGGTGTTCGACAGCACGCGCGTGCGGCACAGGTTGACGTTGCGGTCGTCGCCGTCCACGCCGATCGCGCCGCCGTTGCCGCCGCTGCCGGGATTGCCGCCGGTACCGGTGGCGCTGTTGCCGTTCAGCACGCTGTCGAACAAGTTCACGGTCTTCGAGCCGAGCGAATAGATCGCGCCGCCGTTCGAGCCATGGTTGTTGCTCAGCGCGCTGTTGACGACGCTGAGTTCCGCCGCGCCGACCACATAGATGGCGCCGCCGCCGTCATCCTGCGCCGAAGCGATTGCCGTGTTGTTGACGAAGTTCGAGTTGTAGATGCGGATCGTTACGGCCTGCCATGGTCCGCCCGTCGGCTTCCACAAACCAGCGCCGCTCTGCGTCGGCGTCGCGCCGTTGGCAATCGTCGCGTTGAACAGGTAGAACGCGTACGCGAGGTTGTTCGGATTGGTCAGGTGCAGCACGCGGTGGCTGCCGCCGCCGCTGAGCGTCGCGCCGTTGACGTCGAGCGCGACGCCACGCGAGATCGTCAACTCCTGCGTCAGCGCGAGCGTGCTTGTGCCGATGTTGAGCTGGACGACCGGGGCGCTGTCGAGCGCGGCCTGCAACTGCGCCGTGCTCACGCTGCCCGGCGTGCCGTCACCGAGAATCAGCGGCGCCGACAGCGGCGGCGGCGCCGGCGCCATGCAGTTGAAGGAGGCTTGGGCAGCAGCCGCGGAGCAGACCAGCCCGAGCACAGCGCCCGACATCCAGCGAGCGAACGAAGCCATGGCAACCTCCGGGATCGGCGCCAATGTGCATGGTGGCAGCAATCGGTTGGCGCTGACGCGCAGCGGCGCACAATTCCAGCACGGCATGCTACTACTGCGCCGGGCTGCCCGGCAGCGCCTTCCGCAGTGTGGGCCAGACGTTGTCCAGCACCTTTGGCTCGGCGGCAGCTTGCGGGTGCAGGCCGTCGTCCTGCATCAGGCTAGCGTCGTCGGCGACGCCTGCGAGCAGGAACGGGACCAGCGGCACATTGAATTCGTGCGCGATGTCCCGATACATCTGACGCAGGCCGTTGCGGTATTGCGGTCCGTAGTTGACCGGCAGCTCGATGCCGAGCAGCAGTGCGTTCGCGTGCGCATCACGGCAGGCAGCGAGAATGCGGTTCAGATTGGCGCGGATTTCCTCGAGCGGCAGTCCACGCAGTCCGTCATTGGCACCAAGCTCCACCACGACCAGCGCCGGCTTGTGCTGCGCCAGCAATGCCGGCAGACGCGCCAGACCGCCGGCGCTGGTCTCGCCGCTGATGCTGGCGTTGACGACCGTGCGTGCGGGCTGCACGTCGTGCAGGCGCTGCGACAGCAGCGCGACCCAGCCGGATGCCGCTTCGATATGGTAGGCGGCGGAAAGCGAGTCGCCGAGCACGAGCACGGGCCCGGCGTCAGCCGCGGCCGCGAGCGCGCGCAAGGCGAACATTGTGGACAAGGCAAAAAGGATACATTTGCGCATGAACAATCAGACCGCGATCGAGATCAGTGCACTGGATGTTAGCAAAAGCGTCGACGGACCCGACGGGCGCATCGATATCCTGGATGGCGTGAGCCTCGACGTGGCGCGCGGCGCCAGCATCGCCATCGTCGGCGCTTCGGGTTCCGGCAAGACCACCCTGCTCGGCCTGCTGGCCGGGCTGGACACGCCGACGCGCGGCGCGATCACGCTCGCCGGCACGCGCGTCGAAGCGCTCGACGAGGAGCGCCGCGCCGCGCTGCGCCGGCGCCAGGTCGGCTTCGTGTTTCAGTCGTTCCATCTGTTGCCGGCATTGAACGCGGAGGAAAACGTGATGCTGCCGCTCGAACTCGACGGCCGCGATGATGCACGCGAGCGCGCGGCGGCCGCGCTGGCCGATGTCGGCCTGGCGGCACGGCGGCATCACTATCCGCACCAGCTGTCCGGCGGCGAGCAGCAGCGCGTCGCACTGGCGCGCGCGTTCGTACACCGTCCGCGCATCCTGTTTGCCGATGAACCGACCGGCAACCTCGATCAACGCACCGGTCACGCGGTCGGCGACCTGTTGTTCGAACTCAACCGCGCGCACGCGACCACGCTCGTGCTGGTGACGCACGATCTGGCGCTGGCCGAGCGCTGCGCTACGATCGCGCGGCTGGATTCCGGCCGTCTGCAAGCGGCGGCGGCATGAAGCCGCTCGCTTTCGCCTGGCGTAGCCTGCGCCGCGAATTCCGCTATGGCGAACTGGCGACGCTGGCCGTGGCGCTGATGCTCGCTGTGGCCGCGCTCGGCGCCGTGGCCACGCTCGGCCGGCGCGTCGAGGCCAGTGTGCTCGCTTCGGCTGCCGAATTGATTGGCGGCGACATCGGTCTGAGCACACGCCAGGAAATCCCCGCGTCGGTCGGCGCCGAGGCGCAACGCCTGGAATTGCGCGTGAGTGCCAGCGCCGACTTCCCGACCGTGCTGTTCGCCAACGGCAAGAGCCAACTCGCCGACGTGCGCGCGGTCGACGCAGCTTATCCGTTGCGCGGCGAGCTGCGCGGTCGCAGCGACGACGGCGAACACGCGATGCATGCGCCGGCTGCCGGCGAAGTATTCGCCGAGCATCGGTTGCTCGCCGCGCTCGCGCTGCAACCCGGCGACAGCATCGACGTCGGTGAGCGCCACCTGCGCGTTGCCGCGGAAATCACGCGCGAGCCCGATGGCGGCGAGCTGTTCGCGCTCGCGCCGCGCCTGCTGATGAATCTCGACGACGCACGCGCTGGCGGACTGCTCGCTGCCGGCAGCCGCGCGCGCCATCGCCTGATGGCGGCAGGCAGCGACGCCGGCGTAGGTGCATTTTCCACTTATCTGAAACTGCACAAGCCCGACACGGCCGAACTGATCACGGTGGCGCAATCGCAGCAGAACCTGCGCGGCGCGTTCGAACGCGGCGAGGCGTTCCTGCGCCTGGCCGCGCTGCTTGCCGCGCTGCTGTCCGGCATCGCCGTAGCGCTGGCGGCTCAGCGCTACGCGCGGCGCAAGACCGATGAGGTGGCGCTGTTGCGTTGCCTTGGGGCGAGCAGTCGCGAAGTCCTTGCCGCGACGGCTGCGACCTTGCTGCTGCTCGCGCTGCCTGCGTGCGCGGTCGGCGCGGCACTCGGCCTGCTGTTGCAGCAAATCGTGTTTGCGTTCGCGCGCGAGCTGCTGCCGGTCGCGTCGACCACACTGCCGCTGCTGCCGAGCGCGGCGGCGTTCGCGGTCGGGCTGGCGGTGCTGTTCGGCTTCGCATTGCCGCCGCTGCTGCGCCTGCGCGAGGTGCCGCCGGTGCGTGTGTTCCAGCGCGCGGTGACGATGCGCGTGCGCCGCTTCGACGCGCTTTACTTGCTGCCGCTCGCCATGAGCGGCGCGTTGATCTATCTCGAAAGCGACACGCCGCGCCTGGCCACCATACTCGGCAGCAGCCTGTTGGTGGTCGCAGCGATCGCGTTTGCCGCCGGTGCGATGCTGTTGCGAGGCGTACGTCGGCTGGCGCGCTTCGCCGGTGCGTGGCGCTTCGGCCTGGCCAATCTCGCGCGCCGCCGCGGCTTGAGCCTGTTGCAGATCGTGGCGCTGGCACTTGCGCTGACCGCGCTCGACCTGCTCGCCGTGATCGGACCCTCGCTGTTGTCGGCGTGGCGCGCCGAATTGCCGGCGGACACGCCGAATTATTTCCTGATCAACATCCAGCCGGAACAGCGCGATGCGGTGCTCGACAGCCTGCGCGCGAGTGGCGCGGAGAACATCAATGCGTTGCCGTTGGCGGTCGGCAAGCTCGTCGCGATCAACGGCAAGCCCCCGCGCGCGGAGGATTTCGCCGACCACCGCGCCGCCGGCTGGATCAACGGCGAGACGCGCCTGTCGTGGAGCACGCAATTGCCGCCGGCCAATCGCGTGATTGCCGGCCGCTGGTTCGGCGAACATCCGGCGGAGCCCGAAGTGTCGCTCGACGAGATGTGGATCGAGATGCTGCACCTGCAGCTCGGCGACACGCTCACGCTGCGCATCGGCGAACGCGACATCACCGCGCGCGTCACCAGTGTGCGTGGCGTGCGTTGGGATTCGTTCCGCGTCAATTTCTTCGTGCTGCTCGATCCGGCCAGTGCGCAGGATCTGCCGTACAGCAATGTCGCCAGTTTCCATCTCGCGGCGGCGCAGACCGATCGCCTGGCAGCGCTGACGCATTCGCATCCGAACCTGTCGCTGCTGGATCTGAATGCCTTGCTCGACCGTGTGCGCGAAATCATCGCGCGCGTCGGCAGCGCGGTCACGGCGGTACTCGGTTTCAGCCTCGCCGCCGGCTTGCTGGTGTTGATTGCCGCGCTGGCCGCCAGCGCCGAGGAACGCCGCTTCGAGGCAGCGCTGTTGCGCACGCTCGGCGCCGACCGGCGCCAGCTCGCTGCTGCGGTGCTGGCCGAATTCAGCGCCGTTGGGCTGCTTGCCGGCTTGATTGCCGCTGGCGGCGCTGCCGCGGCCGGCACCGCGCTGGCGCGCAGCGTGTTCCGCATCGGCGCCTACCTGCCGCCGTGGCCGGCGTTGACGCTCGCGACGCTGGCGGCCGCGGCCGTGGTGGCGCTGACCGGGCTGGTCGGCACGCGGCGCCTGACGCGGACCTCGCCGCTACTGGTCCTGCGGCGGGCTTGATTCGATCCTTCCGACACACTTTCCCTTTGCCGCGCAATGCACTACAATGGGAAATTCATTTGTCCTGACCTGCCCGGAAGTACCGCCATGAAAGTTCTGTCTTCGCTCAAATCCGCCAAGCAGCGGCATCGCGACTGCAAGGTCGTGCGTCGCCGCGGCAAGGTATTCGTGATCTGCAAGAGCAACCCGCGCTTCAAAGCTCGTCAGCGCTGAGGTTCGCCCGCAGTCCGCACGGAAGGCCGCCGCGTGCGGCCTTCTTCGTTTTTGTCGCGGCCAAGATCATGAACCGCGTCGCGATTTCGGCACGCAATCCCATCAAGATCATGGATTTGCAGCCGGGAATCTGATAAAAAGCTTGAACTTCGCGGCGATTCGCCGTGCGACTGGAGTCGGCGCCATGCAAACCCGGATTCTCGTTCTTGCCTGCACCGCTATTGCCGCGTTCGCCAGCGCCTCGCTCGCGCAGGCGGATACCCTGCTGGTCGACCGCGTCAAGCAGGAACGACGCATGGATACGCCGCGCCGCGGCATGTCCATGAGCCAGGTCGAACAGCACTTCGGCGCGCCGAAGGACAAGCTCTCGCCGGCCGGCGGCGACACCAAGCTTCATCCGGTGATCAACCGCTGGGTGTACGACAACTACATTGTCTATTTCGAGCGTGACCGCGTGATCACCTCGGTCGCCGCGCGCGCGACTCCGAACGAACTCGGGCCGAAGCCCGTCAATCAATAATGTCCACCGCGTTCCGTCTGCCTGCGGAATGGGAACCGCAGGCAGGCGTGCTGCTTGCCTGGCCCCACGCCGAAACCGACTGGGCCGAGCGCCTCGCCGACGTCGAAACCACCTGCGCCGCACTGGCCGCGGCAATCGCCCGCTTCGAGCCCGTGCTAATCTGCGTCGCCGACGCGGCGGTGCGTGCGCGTGCCGAGACGCTGCTCGCCGGAATCGATCAGGCGCGCTGCCGCTTCATCGAGATCGAATACGACGACACCTGGTTGCGCGATTCCGGACCGATCACGCTCAGCGACGGCAATGCGTTCCTGCTCAACGATTTCCGCTTCACCGGCTGGGGCGGCAAGTTCCGTGCGACGCGCGACGACATCCTGATCGGCGGTCTGTTCGCGCGCGAGCTGTTCCGCCACGCCGAACACCGGCGCATCGACTGGGCGCTGGAAGGCGGGGCGATCGAATCCGACGGCGCCGGCACGATCCTGACCACATGGCGTTGCCTGCATCAGCGCCATCCCGAGCTCAGCCGCGAGCAGATGACGCGCATGCTGTGCGACAAGCTCGCCGCCGAGCGCGTGCTGTGGCTGGAGCGCGGCTATCTGCAGGGCGACGACACGGACGCCCACATCGATACGCTGGCGCGCTTCGCACCGGACGAGGCGATCGTGTTCCAGGCCTGCGACGACGCCGACGACGCTCATTTCGATGAGCTCGAAGCCATGCGCGCCGAACTCGCCGCGCTGCGCACGCGCGGCGGCAAGCCGTATCGCCTGCATGCGCTGCCGTGGGCGCAGCCGATCCTGGACGACGGCCGCCGGCTGGCGGCGTCCTACGCGAACTACCTGATCGTCGATGGCGCGGTGCTGATGCCAAGTTATGGCGATCCGGCCGATGCGGCGGCGGCACGCGTCGTTGCGGCGGCACATCCCGGACGCGACGTGATTGGAGTACCCTGCCGGCCCCTGATCTGGCAAAACGGCAGCCTGCACTGCATGACGATGCAACTGCCGCGAGGAGTCCTCGCATGAGTGGCATCGCGACAAAATCGGCTCTGCGCGCCGCGCTGCTGCAGGAGCGCGATCACGGCAGCGCCAAAGCCAATCTCGATGCAATCGAGGCCGGGCTGCGCGAAGCCGCGAGCAAGGGCGCGCGTCTTGTGCTGCTGCAGGAACTGCACAACGGGCCGTACTTTTGCCAGCACGAAAGCGTGGCCGAGTTCGATCGCGCCGAAGCGATTCCGGGGCCGAGCACGCAGCGCATCGGTGCGCTGGCGGCGGAGCTCAAGCTCGTGATCGTGGCGTCGCTGTTCGAGCGCCGCGCTGCCGGCCTGTATCACAACAGCGCCGTCGTGTTCGACTGTACAAATGAAATTTGCGGTAAATACCGCAAAATGCACATCCCGGACGATCCGGCATTCTACGAGAAGTTTTATTTCACGCCGGGCGACCTCGGTTTTGCGCCGATCGCCACCTCGGTCGGCAAGCTCGGCGTGCTGGTGTGCTGGGACCAGTGGTATCCGGAGGCCGCGCGCCTGATGGCGCTGGCCGGCGCCGACCTGCTGCTGTATCCGACCGCGATCGGCTGGGATCCGCAAGACGACGACGCCGAAAAGGCGCGCCAGCGCGATGCCTGGATCACGGTGCAGCGTGGTCACGCCGTGGCGAACGGCCTACCGCTGCTGGCCTGCAACCGCATCGGCTTCGAAGCCGCACCGGACGGCGGCCGCGGCCTGCAATTCTGGGGCTCGAGCTTCGTTGCCGGCCCGCAGGGCGAATTCCTCGCCCAGGCCACGACCGACCGGCGCGAACTGCTGCTCGCCGACATCGACCTGGCGCGCAGCGAGAACGTGCGGCGCATCTGGCCGTTCCTGCGCGACCGGCGCATCGATGCCTACGACGATCTGCTCAAGCGCTACCGCGACTAGACCCGCCCGCCGCAAAGTATACTTTTATCAATGGATCAAGCCGCTCCCTCCGCCGCCCAGCCGGCGCCCGCCGACATTTCCGCGCTCGCCGACCAGCCGATTGCGCGCGTGACGCGCGACGGCGTCGAGTACACGCTGCTCGGCACCGCGCACGTCTCGCGCGCCAGCATTGCGGCGGTGCGCCAGCTGATCGAGACCGAGACGTTCGACGCGGTTGCGATCGAACTGTGCGAGTCGCGCTACCGGGCACTGCGCGATCGCGAGGCCTGGCGCAATTTGGACCTGCTGCAGATCATCCGCGAAGGCAAAGCCGGCATGGTCGCGGCCAATCTCGCGCTGTCGGCGTACCAGCGCCGCTTGGCCGAACAGTTCGGGATCGAACCCGGCGCCGAGATGAAGGCCGCTGCGGACCTCGCCGAACAGCGCGGCTGCGCGCTGTGGCTGGTCGATCGCGAGATCAGCGTCACGCTCAAGCGTGCCTATCGCAGCGTCGGCTTCTGGGAACGCATGGGCATCGTCTCCGGCCTGATCGCGAGCCTGTTCGAGCGCGGCAACGTGGCCGAGGAAGAAATCGAGAAGCTCAAGCAAGGCGACATGCTGCAGAGCGCGTTCAGCGAATTCGCCGAGCAATCCGAAGCGCTGTACCGCAGCCTGATCGGCGAACGCGACACGTTCATGGCCGCGCGTCTGCGCGAGGAAAGCGCGCGCACGCCGATCCGGCGCGTGCTGCTGGTGATCGGCGCCGGGCATCTGGCCGGCATCGAGCGCGAGCTGCAGGCACAGACGGCGGTGCCGCGCGAAGCACTCGCCGAACTGAACAAGACACCGCCGCCGGCACGCTGGCCGAAGTGGCTCGGCTACGGCGTACTGGCACTGATCGTCGCCGCGATCGCCTACGCATTCACGCGCGGCACGAGTCTCGGCACGGTGGCGCTGCGCGACTGGATCCTGTTCACCGGCTTCGGCGCCGCGATCGGTGCGGCGCTTGGCGGCGGACATCCGTTGACCGTGCTGGCCGCGTTCGTGGTCGGCCCGCTCAAGCCGTTCCGTCCGCTGGTGCCCTCCGGCGCGCTCAGCGCGGCGGTGGAGATGTGGCTGCGCCGGCCGCGCGTGGCCGACTTCGAGGCGCTGCGCGACGACGTGATCGACTGGCACGGCTGGTGGAAGAACCGTGTCTCGCGCACCCTGCTCGTCTTCATGCTGACCAACCTCGGCATGATGATTGGCGAGTACACTGCCGGATTCCGCATCCTGCACCGCCTGATGTGACCGTTTCGATCGACCGCGAAGTGACGCAATGCGACTGGCAAAACTGTTGTTCAAACCGAAGTGGCAGGACAAGAACGCGAACGTGCGCCGCGACGCGGTCGCGAGCGCGCGCGATGCCGAGCTGATCGAGGCGCTGCCGCAGCTGCTGCGCGAGGACGCCGACGCCGGCGTGCGTCTGGCCGCGCTCAAGCGTCTGAACGACTACGAAAACTGGCGCGAGCGCTCCACCGCCGATGCGGACAAGGGCGTACGCGATGCCGCGCGCAGCGCCTACCTCGGCCTGCTCTGCGCCGCGGGCGAGCAGCCGACGCTCAAGCGCCGCATCGCGGAACTCGAAACGCTGTCGCCCGACGAGATCGAGCGCGTCGCCACCACGGCACAGACACGCGAACTGCGCGCCGCCGCGCTCGAACGCGTCACGCGCGTGAGCCTGCTGGTCGACCGCGCGGTCAACGACGCGGACGCGCAACTGCGCATCGCGGCGCTGGCGCGCGTCGGCGACGTGAACTTGCTCGAGCGCATCGCCGAACGCGCGCGCAAGACCGACAAGACCGTGGCGCGGCTTGCGCGCGAGCGTATCGAGGCCGTGCGCATATCCGGCGGCGACAGCACGGCGATCGCCGAGCGCGCGCGGCTGCTGTGCGAACGCATGGATGCGCTGATGCGCCGTCCAAACGCGGATCTGACGGCCGAACTCGGCGCGATCGACGCGGACTGGAACACGCTCGGCAACGCCGTGCCGGCGCCGCTGGTGGCGCGCTATCGCGGCGCGCGAGCCTTGGCGCTGCAAGGCGCGGACCGTCTGCAGAATCCGCCGCCGCCCGTGGAACCGATTGAAACTGCGACTCACGAATCGGTGCCGATGCCCGTGGCAGACACACCGGAATCGCTCGCGTCGCGCGCGCGCTTCGACGCGGCGCTCGCTGCCGCACAGAGCCAGGCGCGCAACGAACGCGAGCGCCAGAAGAATCTCGCGCGCACGCTCGAACAGCGTCTGCCTGAATTTGCCGCGGCGCTGGACTCCGGCAATACCGCCGAAGCGCACCGCCTGCACGCCGCGATCGAAAGCGATCTGAAGGCATTGCCGGAAATACCGGCCACGGTACAGCCGCAGCTGGCCGAACTGCTGCCGCGCTACGCGCAGCTGTCGCGCTGGCAGCACTGGTCGAACAACCAGCGGCGGCGCGTGCTGTGCGCCGACATCGAAGCACTCGCTGCGTCCGGCCTGCATCCGGACGCCGTTGCCGGCCGCGTGCGCGACGCGCGCGAGGAATGGCAGCGCATGAATGCCAACGAGGGCATCGACGCGACGGCCGAGGCGGCACATGGGATTTCGCGCCGCTTCCATGCGTTGTGCCAGCATGCGTTGAAACCGACGCGCGGGTATTTTTCCAAGCGCAAGGAAGTGCGCCGCTCGCACGGCGAGGGAATCGAGGCGTTGCTCGCGCGCATCGGCGCGTTGAGCGACGACAGCACCGATTGGAAAGCGATCGCGACGCTGCGCAGCGAAGCCGGCGGCGCGTTGCGCGCGCTCGACGGCGTCGAGCCGCAGGCGCGCACGGCGCTGGCCAAGCGCCTGAAGGATGCGATCGCACGGCTGACCGAGCGCGGCGAGCAGCACGAACGCGAGGTCGAGGCCGCCAAGCGGCGCTTGATCGAGCAGGCGCAGGCGCTCAGTGTGCAAGGCGATGCCGCGGCCGCGCCGCGCGAAGTGCGCGAGTTGCAGAAGCGCTGGACCGCACTGGGCAACGGCAAGCGCCGTACCGACCAGCAGCAGTGGAACGAATTCCGCGCCGCGTGCGACGCCGTGTTCGGCAAGCTCGATGCCGCGCGCAAAGAACGCGAGGCGCAGAGCGCCGCGAGCCGCGAACAGGCGCAGCAGCTGATCGATGCGTACGAGGAACTCGCCGCGAACGAGCGCGATCCAGTGGACACGATCAGGACGACGCTGCGCGAACTCGATGCGCGCTGGAACGCGGCGCCGTGCGACGACCGCGCGCTGCAGCAGCGCCAGCGTCGCGCACGCGAAACGATCGAGCTGAGTCTGAAGGATGCCGCACGCAGGCAACGCCTGGCGCAGTTCACGCACGCGATGGATCGCTACCAGCATATACGCCGAATCGAGGCGGGGGCGCCCGAGTCCGCGCCGATCGAGGCGGTCGTTGTGGCAGCGACGTCGCCATTCGATGGCGCTCTGGCGGCACGCCGCGAACGCGCGCTCACCGCTGCGGCCACGCCGGCAGATGCGAGCGATGCACGTGCGCTGCTGGTGCAGCTTGAATTCCTCGCCGGCGTCGAAACTCCGGCGGAGGATCGTCAGCTGCGGATGAATCATCAGGTGCAGCGCTTGTCGTCGCGCATGCGCCAGGGCGTCGCCTCGACGCCGCAGGCGGAACTAACCGACCTGCTCAAGCAGTGGTTTGCGCAAGCGCCGCAGGAAGATGCGCTGGAACAGCGCTTCGCGCGCGCCGCTTGCGCGGCGATCGACGCCCTGCCCTAGCGGATCATCGCGCTGGTAGAGATCGTTCGCATACGAAGACTCAACTCGCCGCCGGCGCGGCAAGCTTGCGCTGGCGCGTTTCGCGCAGGATGCGCTTGGCCCACAGGCTCATGTCATCGAGCAGCGAGTAGATCGTCGGCAACACGAGCAGGCTGACCACGGTCGAGAAGAACAATCCGCCGGCGATCGCGCGCGCCATCGGGTAGTACGGCGGACCATCGCCGCCGAGCTGGGCGCCAGGGATGCACAGGGGCAGCATGCCGAGAATGGCAGTCCCCATCGTCATCAGAATCGGTCGCAGGCGGTCGCGCGCTCCCTGCACCAGCGCGTCGCGCCGCAGGATCCCTTCGTGGCGCAATTGATTGATGTGCACGATCATCACGATGCCGTTGTTGACGATCACACCCATCAGGATCAGCACGCCGATCGACGCCATGATCGAGAACGACGTGCCCGTGAGCCAGAACGTCCAGAACACGCCGAAGATCGAGAACACGAACGTGGTCAGGATCGCGGCCGGATAGATCAGCGACTCGAACATCGCGCACATCACCACGTAGACCAGTACCAGCGCAATCAGCGTATTCGCCATCATCGTGCTGCCGGCATCGTCGTCGCGCCCGAAATTCTCGCCGAAGCCCCATGCGTAACCTGCTGGCAGCTGCACCTGCTTCATCACCGCGGCGATGCCTTTGCGCGCCTCGTCGGGAGTGGCGCCCGGCGCGAGATTGGCCTTGATGCCGAACGACGTCTGGCGCGCGTCGCGCTCGACCACGGAAGCGGCGTTGCGTGTCTGCAGCTGGATCATCGACAGCAAAGGAATCTGCGTGCCGTCCGAACGGCGCAGCTTGAAGTCCGACAACGAATCCAGGCTTTGCGCATCGGCGCCCTGGAAACGCAGCCACACCGGGACTGGCGTCTCGCCACCGTGAAAATCCTTGAGCTGCACGCCGCGCAATGCGATCGAGATGAACTGCGCAACCTCGCTGGCGCTGAAGCCGTAGGCCTTCGCTTTCTCGCGATCGACGTGTACCGCCAGTTCGCTGTTGCCGTTGTCTTCGGTCGAGCGCACGTCGCGCAATGCGGGCACGGTCCGCAGCATCGGGATCACGGTCGCCGAAAGCTCGCGCAGCACGGTGCTCGAATCACCATTGAGCGAGAACTGGATCGATTGATCGTTGCCGCCGCCATTGTCGAAGCCGAGCGTGATGTCGCCGACCGGAACTCTCGGCAACCCCTTGCGGATCGATTCCGCGAGCTTCGGATCGCGCTCGTCGTTCGGATCGAACAGGATGTTCGTCATCGCGCCGCTGCGGGCTCCGCCTGCCTCGCTGTAGTAGCTGTAGATGTTCTTGATCTTGTATTCCTTGCGATGCTGCTCCAGCCATGCCTCGACTGTCTCGATCGACTTCTTCAGCTCCGGTAGTGTGTAAAGGGCATTGAGATGGTATTGCAGATGCAGCTCCTTGCCTTCGTTCGCGGGGAACATCTCGAACTTCGTGTGCGTCGCCGGCACGAAGCTCGCGACCAGCAGCATGAGCAGACCGAACATGGTCCAGCGGCGATGTCGCAGCGTTGCTCCGATCACGCGTGCGTAGGTTGCCTGCATGGAATGGATCAAGCCGAGCTTGCCGATGAATTTCGGCGGCGGCAGCTGCGCCGACAGCATCGGCACGAGACTGACCGCGACCAGCCATGAAGCCAGATGCGCGATCGCCATCGCGACCGCGACCTGCGTGAGGTAGATGCTCACGCCGCTCTTCTCGCGCAGCACCATCGGCAGGAACACGATGATGCTCGACAAGGTGCCGGCCGCGATCGCGATGCCGACGACTTGCGTGCCCTGCACCGCGCAATACCACGCCTTGTCGGGATACTTCTCGCGATACTGGTAGATGCTTTCCACCACCACGACCGCATTGTCGACCAGCATGCCGACGGCCAGCAGCAGGCCCATCATCGACAGGATGTTCAGCGTTATGCCGAGCATCTGCATGCAGCCGAGCGTGATGATGAAGCAGATCGGAATCGCCAGCGACACCATCAACGTGGACGGCCAGTCGCGCAGGAAGAAGAACAGCACGATGATCGAGAGCAGCGTGCCCTCCAGCCCCGCCTTGCTCAACTGCGCGAGCGAGTCGGTGACGCCTTGCGCCTGATTCGAGATGAAGTACAACTGGATGCCTGCCATGTCCGGATCCCGGCCGATGCGCTCCATCTCCTTGTCCACGGCGCGGCCCACCTCGACCAGGTTCGCGCTGCGTTCCTTGAAGATGTCGACGGCGATTGCGGGGCGATGGTCCAGATGGCGTGCGTAGTCCAGCCGCTTCGGCTTGAGCGTGATCGTCGCGATGTCGGAAAGCTTCAGCCCCCGTTCGTTGATCGGCAGCGCGCGCACTTCCTCCAGGCTGTGCCACTCGCCGATCGGCTGCACGCGGTAACGCAGCGTGTTTTCCTGAATCAAACCGCCGGTGGCAGAGAAATTCGCCTGCGACAGGCGCTGGTACAACTCGTTCAGGCCGACTCCGGCCGCGCTAAGCCGGTCGGATGAAATCTCGATCTGCACTTCGTTCGGCGATACACCCTGGATTTCCACGCGCGCCACGCCGGGCAGGTGCTCCAGCGGTCGCTTGACCTTGCGGTCGAGCAATTCGTAGGAATTGCTCATGTTGCGATTCGACGAAATGCGCAGACCGAGCACCGGCTGATCGGAACTGGAGAACTTCTGCACGAAGTAGCGCTGCAGGTCGCTCGGCAGATCCTTGCGTATCGCGTCGATCTTCGCGTGCGCCTCCACCGCCTTGACGGAGATGTCGTTGCCCCACTTGAACTGCATGAAGATGTCGGCGCCATCGGCGCGCGTCACGGAGCGCATGTGCTGCACACCGGTCAGCGTCGACAGCGCCTCCTCGACGGGGCGCGTGATCGTGCGTTCGATCTCGCCGGGCGTCGAGCCGGGGTACGGGATGTCGACGGCCATGAACGGGAATTGCACGTCCGGTTCGGCTTCCAGCGGCAGACGGAACGCGGCGATCAAGCCGATCACCGTCATTGACACGAACAGCATGATGACGGTGACGGGGCGTTTGAGACTCAGCTCGGCAAGCGTCATGACGCGGCGTCCTCGGCGGCGTGCGCTGAGTGTACACGCACGGGCTCACGACGTGGACAGCGTCGCGACCGTCGCCACCCTCGATCACGGCAAGCGCCGCCGGCGCGCGGACCCCGTTGTAGGTCGCGATCGCCGACGGCGTGATGTGATGCTTACGTACCTGCCGGCAGCATCCGCACGCCACGCGCCTGACGCCACACGCGCTTCGACCACAGGCTCATGTCGTCGAGCAGCGCATAGATCGTCGGCAGCACGAGCAGGCTGACCAGCGTCGAGAACACCAAGCCGCCGGCAATCGCGCGCGCCATCGGGTAGTACGGCGGACCGTCGCCGCCGATCGACGCGCCCGGGAAACACAGCGGCAGCATGCCGAGGATTGCCGTGCCCATCGTCATCAGGATCGGGCGCAGGCGGTCCCTCGAGCCCTGGATCAACGCTTCGCGGCGCGCGATTCCGGTGTGGCGCAGCTGGTTGATGTGCACGATCATCACGATGCCGTTGTTGACCACCACGCCCATCAGGATCAGCACGCCGATGTTCGCCATGATCGAGAAGATCGTGCCGGTGATCCAGAACAGCCAGAACACGCCGAGGATCGAGAAGAAGAACGTGGTCAGAATCGCCGCCGGATAGATCATCGATTCGAACATCGCGCACATCAGGAAATACACCAGCACCAGCGCGACGACCAGGTTGAACATCATCTTCGCGCCGGCATCGTCGTCGCGGTTGAAGTTCTGGCCGAAGCCCCAGCGATAGCCCGCGGGCATCTGCACGTTCTTCATCACCGCCTCGACCTGCTTGCGCGCCTCGTCGCTGGTCGCGCCGTTCGCGAGGCTCGCCTTGATCGCGAACGAGGTCTGGCGGCTGTCACGCTCGATCACCGACGACGCGTTGTTCGTGGTTACCTGCACCATCGACATCAGCGGCACCTGCGTGCCGTCCGCGCGGCGCAGCTTGAAATCGGACAGGTCGTCCATGCTCTGCGCATCGGCGCCGCGGAAGCGCAGCCACACCGGGATCTGGCCGTCGCCGCCGTGGTAGTCCTTGAGCTGCGCACCGCGCAGCGCGATCGCAATGAACTGCGCGATCTCGTTGGCCGAAAAGCCGTATTCCTTGGCCTTTTCGCGATCCACGTGCACTGACAGCTCACGATTGCCATTGTCCTGCGCCGCGCTCACGTCCTTGAGCGACGGCACGCTGCGCAGCACCGGAATCACGGACGCGGACAGTTCGCGCAGCACCTGGCCTGAATCGCCGCTCAGCGTGAGGTTGATCGTGTCGCTGACGCCCGAGCCGTTGTCGTTGAAATCGAACATCACCTCGCCGATCGGCACCTTCGGCAGATCCTTGCGGATCTTCTCCATGATCTCCTTGACGTCGAACACGCGCGTCTTGTCGGGGAAGAACAGCGAGCGGTCCTTGTCCTGGAACAGGATCGACACGAACGTGTCGCTGCCGTCCTCGGCAAAGCGGCTGTACAGGTTCTTGATGTGGTATTCCGTGCGGTGCTCGTTGAGGAAATTCTCGATCTTGTCGACCGACTGCTTGAGCTCCGCGATCGGGTACAGCGCGTTGAGGCGGAAGCCGAGGAACAAGCGGTCGCGCTCGCCGGACGGGAACATCTGCGATTGCACGTTGCGCATCGGCAGCGCGATGCTCAGCACCAGCAGCGCGACCAGGCCGACCATCGTCCAGCGGCGGTTGCGCAGCGTCAGCGCGATGAATCGCGCGTACAGATCCTGCATGCGCGTGATCACGTTCTTGCGGCCGATGAACTTCGGCGGCGGCAGACGCGCGGACAACATCGGTACCAGGCTCACCGCGACCAGCCACGAGGAAAGGTGAGCGATCGCCATCGTGATCGCGACCTGGGTGAGGAAGATGCTGATGTCGTCCTTTTCGCCGAATATCATCGGCAGGAACACGATGATGCTGGCGAGCGTCCCGGCCGCGATCGCGATGCCGACGACTTGCGTGCCCTGCACCGCCGAATACCACGGCTTGTCGGGATGCTTCTCGCGGTAGTGGTAGATGCTCTCCACGACCACGACCGCGTTGTCGACGAGCATGCCGACCGAAAGCAGCAAGCCCATCATCGACAGGATGTTGAGCGTCATGCCGAAGAACTGCATGCAGCCCATCGTGATCACGAAACAGATCGGGATGGCGAGCGACACCATCAGCGTGGACGGCCCGTCGCGCAGGAAGAAGAACAGCACGAAGATCGACAGCAGCGTGCCTTCCAGGCCGGCGCGTGCGAGCTGGTTCAGGCTGTCGGTGACATTCTTGGCCTGATCACCGAGCGCGTAGATCTGAATGCCCTTGAGCTCCGGCGAAGTGCGGATGCGATCCACTTCCGCCATCACCGTCTTGCCGACGTCGACCAGGTTCGCGCTGCGTTCCTTGGAGATGTCGAGCGCGATCGCCGGCCGCTGGTCGAGATGGCGCGCATAGGTCAGGCGACCTGGCTTGAGGCTGACGTTCGCGATGTCCGCGAGCTTCAGACCCTTGTCGTTGAGCACCAGGTTGCGGATCTCATCGACGCTGTGCCACTCGCCGACCGGCTGCACGTGGTAGCGCGTGTCGCCGTCCTTGATCAGACCGCCTGACGCGGAAAAGTTCGCCGCATTCAGGCGCTGGTACAAATCGTTGAGGCTGACGCCAGCCGCGGTGAGGCGGTTCGAGTCGATCTCGATCTGCACCTCGCGCGGCGCCACGCCTTCGATCTGCACGCGCGCCACGCCCGGCAGGCGCTCCAGCGGACGCTTGAGCATGCGATCGAGCAGCTCGTACGCATTCGTCAAATCGTGGTCGGCCGAAACGCGCAGATTCAGAATCGGTTGGTCCGCGGTCGAACCCTTGAACACCTGGTAGCGCAGCAGGTCGGCCGGCAGATCGCTGCGGATCGCGTCGATCTTGCCGCGCGCTTCGACGGCCTTGACCGCGGTGTCCTGGCCCCACTTGAACTGCATGTCGATGCGTGCGCCGTCGGCGCGCGTCACCGAGTTCATGCGCTGGATGCCGGTGAGTGTCGACAGCGCTTCTTCGATCGGGCGCGTGACCGTGCGTTCGACTTCCGCAGGCGTAGAGCCCTGGTACGGCACGTTGATTTCGAGAAACGGGAACTGGATGTCCGGCATCGATTCCAGCGGCAGCCGGTATGCGGCAATCAGACCGATCACCGTCATCGACACGAACGCCATGATGACGGTGACGGGACGCTTCAGACTCAGTTCTGCAAGTGTCATGGCGCGGCGCCCTGGACAGCGGCGTGCAACGGCAAATCGCCTTCCACCGCCTTGTGCTTGCGCTCGCCGCGCTCGCGATACGCGGCGTCGCTGCGACGGTCGACCAGCGTGTAGACGACCGGGATCACCACCAGTGTCAGCAGCGTCGAGACCAGCAAGCCGCCGATTACCGTGATCGCCATCGGCGCGCGCACCTCGTTGCCGTCACCGACCGCGATTGCGAGCGGCATGAAGCCGAGCAGCGTGCACAGCGTGGTCATCGAGATCGGACGCAGGCGCGATTCGGCGGCCTGCACGATCGCCTGGATCTTCTCGACACCTTCCTCGCGCAGCTGGTTGACGCGATCGATCAGCACGATCGCGTTCTTCACGACGATGCCGGCGAGCATGATCAGGCCGATGAACACCACGACGCTGAGCGGGGTGAGCGTGATCTTCAACGCCAGCACCGCGCCGACCAGCGCAAGCGGAATCGAGAACATGATCACGAACGGATGCACGAGCGACTCGAACTGCGACGCCATCACCAGGTACACCAGGAAGATCGCCAGCGCCAGCGCGAAGATCAGTGACTTCACGGACGCATCGAGCTCTTCGCTCTGGCCGCCGATGTGCGTCGTGACGCCGGCCGCGAGCGGATTGTCGCGGATCAGCTTCTCGACTTCCGCCACCGCGCTGCCCAGATCGCCGTAGTGCAGGTTCGCGGAGACGATCGCGACGCGCTCCTGACTGATGCGATGGATCTCGCTCGGGCCCTCGGTGGCGACGACGTCGGCGACGGACGACAGGCGAATCGGCGCGCCGATCGCGGTAGTTGCGGCCGCGCCGCTGTTCGTGCCGTTCGCGCCGTTCGAATTCGTGCCGCTGCCCGAAGCACCGCTCGTGGACGCGGCCGCAGCCGGCGTCGCGGCATTGCCGACGATCAGATTGCGGATGTCGTCGACCGTGCCGCGCTGATCGGCTTGTGCGCGCACCAGCACGTCGATCTTGCGATCGCGGAAGCTGTAGCGCGTGGCGACCGAGCCGCGCACCTTGTTCACGACCTGGTCGGAAATCTGTTTCGTCGTCAGGCCGAGCGCAGCCGCGCGTTCCTGGTCGAAGCGGACCTGGATTTCGGGGTAGCCACCTTCCACGGTCGACTTGACGTCGGCGAAGCGCGGCGACGCGTTGAGCAGCGCACTCAGTTTCTTGCCGGCCTTCTGCAGCGAAGCGAGGTCGTAGCCGCGCAGCTCGACTTCGAGCGGCGTGGCGAAGCTGAACAACTGCGGACGCGCGAACTTCACCTCGGCGCCGGGATGTGCCGCCATCGTCGCGCGCAGCGCTTCGGTGGCGGCCTTCTCGCCGCGCTCGCCGACGCCGGGCTTGAGCACGACCAGCATGCGCGCGATGTTCTCGCCGGATTCGGTCGGCGTCGCATCCAGGCGCGTGCCGGTGCCGCTCACGCCGTAGATCAGCGCGATGTTCGGATCCTGCGCGCTTTTCTGCTGCAGCTCCGCGACCAGCTTGTCGGTGTCGACCAGCGCGGTGCCCGGCGACTGCTTCACCGTCATCTCGAAGCGGCCTTGCGCGAGCGACGGAATCAGATCCATGCCGAGCGTCGGAATCAGCAAGACGCTGGCCACGAACGCCACGGCGGCAAAACCGAGCACGGCGGCCGGAGCAGCCAGCGCCCGCGGCAGCAACGAATGATAGGCACGCGCGGCGGCGTTGTACGGCACCATCACGAGCCAGCTCAGGCCGGCGACGAGTTTCCGAAACGCCCAGCCGAACGCGGCGAGCACGTACGTGGCGACGGCAGTGATCGCGGCATCGGCGAGATAGAGCGGCAGCAGCAACAGCTTCGGAACGATCGCCAGCACGAACGCGATGCGCTTGGAGTTCGGCGCCCAATCCTTGTTGCCCGACCAGCGCAGCATCGCGACCGTGCCGCGCAGCTTGTCGCGTGCGTATGTCAGCGACATCGGCAGACGGCCGCTGAACAAGCCGCCGCAGAAGAAGCCCAGGCTGATCAAACGGCGCAGCACGAATGAAAGCACGATTAACAGCAGCAGCAACTTGAAGTACAGCACCGCCAGCACGAGCTTCAGCGGCAGCAGCACGATCGTCAGCGCGAGCGCGGCAAAGCGCGCTTTGCGCAGTGCCTCGAGATGGTATGGCCACACGAGAATGCTTAGCGTGCTGCGCCAGGCCTTGCTCCACAGCGATTCGGCATCGACGGTTTCGTCGCGGTATGCGAGCGGCGAGCGGCCCTGCAGCGACGCGAGCATCGGGATCAGCGTCATCGCCACGACCAGCGAAATCAGCATCGCGAACGTCACGGTCAGTGCTTCGTCGCGGAACAACTGCCCGGCAACGCCCTGCACGAACACGAGCGGGAAGAACACCGCGACCGTCGTCAGCGTCGATGCGATCACCGCCATCGACACCTCGCGCGCGCCTTTCACGGCCGCCTCGACGATGCCGATGCCCTTCTCGCGCATGCGCGCGACGTTTTCCAATACGACGATCGAATCGTCGACCACCATGCCGGTGGCGAGCGCCAGGCCGCCGAGCGACATCACGTTCAAGCTGACGCCGAACTGGCCCATGAAGAAGAACGTCGCGATCAGCGAGATCGGCAGCGACAGCGCGATGATCACCGTGCTGCGCACGTCGCGCAGGAACGCGAAGATGATGAAGATCGCGAGCAGGCCGCCGATGATCGCGTCGTTGCGCACGTCGTCGAGCGAGCTTTGGATGAACGTGGACTGGTCGTCGATCGTGTCGAGCTTGGCGTTGATCGGCAGGATCGACACGCAGGTGCCCATCATCGCGCTCTTGCACGTCAGCCGGTCGAGCTGCTTGCGCACATTGGCCGCGACGCTGACCGTGTTCGCGTCGCCTTCCTTGTAGATCGCAAGCTCGATCGCCTCGTGCCCGTCGACGCGCACGATGCCTTCGCGCTCCTTGTAGCCTTGCCGCACCTGCGCGATGTCCTTCAGGTGCACGGGAATGCCGTTGTCGACCTTGATCAGCAGATTGCGCATTTCCTCGAGCGTGCCGAACTGATTGACGGTGCGCACGAGATAGCGTTGCGAGCCGCTTTCGATGCGTCCGCCGGAGACATTGACGTTTTCGTCCGCCAGGCGCTTGGTCACGTCTGCGGGATTGAGATTGAGCTGCTTGAGGCGCTGCTGGTCGAGTTCCACCTCGACCTCGTCCTCGAGGCCGCCGCCGACCTTGACCGCCGCGACGCCGGGAGTCGGTTCGAGGCGCTTCTTCAATTCATCGTCTGCGAAACGGCGCAGCTGCTTGAGTTCCGGCTCGTTGACCGCGGCGCCCTGCATGCCGGTCGCGGCGAGCGACAGGCGCATGATTGGATCGGTCGACGGATTGAAGCGCAGCAGTACCGGCTTCTTCGCTTCCAGCGGCAGCTGCAGGATGTCGAGCTTGTCGCGCACGTCGAGGCCGGCCTGGTCCATGTTCGTGCCCCAGGCAAACTCCAGGATCACGTCGGACTGGCCGGTGCGCGAGACCGAGTGGATCTTGCGCAGGTTCTTGACCACGCCGATCGCTTCCTCGACCGGCTGCGAGATCAGGTTCTCGATTTCCAGCGGCGCCGCACCTTCGTATTCGGTGCGCACCGTCAATGTCGGGTAGCTCAGGTCAGGCAGCAGGTTGACCTTGAGCCCGAACAACGCGATCACGCCGAACAACACCATGGTCAGCGTGATCATGCCGACGGTCACGCGTCGGCGCGTGGCGGCTTCGACGATGTTCACCCCTGCACTCCCGCGACCTGGGTGGCGGCGACTGCTTTGTCCTTGTCCGCGTTCGGGTTCAGCACCTGCACCGAGGTGCCGTCACGCACGGCATTGCGGCCGACCGTGATCACCTGCACGCCTTCGTCGATGCCGGAGCGGATCTCGACCTTGTCGCCGTCGCTGTAGCCGATCTTCACCAGCTTGCGGTGCGCGACCAGCGCGTCGACCTCTGGCGTCTTCGGATCGGCTTTCGGGTCCGCCTTGGCCACGGCCTTCGCGTCCTTGGAATCCTTCGCGTCCTTCGCATCTTTCGGCGGCGCCGGCGGCGGCGCCTTGTCGACCACGAATACGGCGGTCTCGCCGTCTTCTTCGACCAGCGCGGCACGCGGCACAGTCAGCGCGTCATCGCGATGGTCATAGACGATCTCGACGCGGCCGAACATGCCGGGCTTGAGCGCGCCGGTCTTGTCATGGAATTCGCACGTGACGCGGAACGTGCCGCTGGCCGGATCGACCACCGGCGCGACGCGCAGGATGTCGCCCGTGAACGTCTTGCCCGCCAGCGCATCGGCTTCCAACTGCACCGTTTGGCCCGGCTTGAGGATTCCGAGCTGGCGCTCCGGCACATTCAGCACCGCCTGCAGCGGGTCCATGCCGACGATGCGGAACATGTTCTGATTGATCTGGATCAAGTTGCCGAGCTTGACCGAGCGCTCGGCGATCACGCCGTCAACCGGTGCGACGATGCGTGTGTAGGTCAACTGCAGCTTCGCCGTCTGATAAGCCGCGCGCTGGCTCAGCATGTCGAAGTTGGCCTGGTCGTAATCACGCTTCGCGATCAGGTTCTTCTTGATCGACTGCTCGGCATAGGCGAAGGTGGCGTCCGCTTTGTGCATCAGGGCTTCGGCCTGTGCGACTTGGGCCACGGCAGCCGCGTCGTCCAGTTCGGCCAGCAACTGCCCTTCGCGCACTTTCATGCCCTCTTCGACGTACAGCTTCTTGAGTACGCCGTTGGACTTGGAAGTCACCTGCGCTTCATGGTCCGCCGTCAGCGCCGCGGTACCGCTGTAACTGGCATTGATCTTGTTCTTGGCGGCCTTGGCCACTTCGACGGGAACCGCGTTGGCGGTCGCCTTCGCGTCCTTGGCCGGCGCAGCCGGGGTATCCTTGTTGCAGCCAGAAAGCGCTACTAAACAGGTAGATACGAAGCACAATGCAAGTAGTTTTTTAGTATTCATCTGGCGGGCTGTCATGACGGGAGACCTCGGGCGCGGGCTGGTAAGTTAGTGATATACTAGACTACATCACCGAATAACTCAAGCCCCCCATTGATGGGGCAGTTTGGGCCACTGCGGCAGCGCTCACCAGAGCCGATAGTCATGCCGCGCGATGCGCTTTTTTCGCGCGCGCGTGCAGCGACTCGAACGTGAGGCATGCACCGTTGGATGCGCCAAGCATGCGATTGGTTGCGCTCACAAAGAATGGTGCACGTCGGTATTCTTTGCGCACCGTGCGTCACGAGCAGACAACGCAATCGACCGGCCGACCGCGTACTTCGAAGTTCGAACACCAGCGCGATGCAACGGATGCTAGTGAAGCAGTCGCCGCCCACGTTATAATTCGGCGGATAACGTTCCCGATCGCCGGACCAGGATCCCATGACAAGAATTCTGCTTGCCCGTTCGATGAAGCTTGCCTTGTTGGCAGCTTCTGCATGCGTCACCGCCACTGCGTTCGCCGAAGATGCGGGCAACAAGGGCGACCCGAAAGCAGGCCTCGCGCTGGTCTACACTTGTGGCGGCTGCCACGGCGTGACCGGCTATCACAACGCGTATCCGAACTATCACGTGCCGCGCATTGCGGGACAAAATTACGATTACCTGATCGCGGCGCTGACCGAATACAAGAAGGGCGAGCGTGCGCATCCGACCATGCGCGCACAAGGCGAGAGCATGTCCGACGAAGACATCCGCAACATCGCCGCCTATCTCTCCAGCCTCGGAACCGCAGGTAACGCCAAATGATGCACTCGACCCGTTTCGCCACCCTGCTGTCGCTGTCGCTGTTGAGCGCCGGCGCGCTTGCCGCCGAAGGCGGCGCCGCGCCGGGCAAGAGCGTGGAAGATCTCGCCAAGCCGTGCGCCGCCTGCCACGGCCCGGACGGCAACAGCACGAATGCGCAATATCCGCGCATCGCCGGCCAGTACCACGACTATCTCGCGCGCGCCATGCAGGAATACAAGAACGGCGAACGCAAGCACGCGATCATGGCCGGCTTCGTCAACACGTTGAGCGACGCCGACATCGACAAGTTGGCGCGCTATTACGGCGCGATGCCGACCAAGCTCGACGACCTGGCGCACTACGAACAGGGCGACTGATCGCTTCGGATCGTTGTGGAGGAACCGCGCGTTCGCGCCGGTTCCTCAGCGCACGGCGCTGTTGCCGTGGTGCCCGCGATAATAAGGGTCGTGCCCGCTGGCGTGATCGGTCGCATCGCGCACTTCGGCGATTTCCGGCAAGCGCGCACGCAGCGTGCGTTCGATGCCCTGCTTGAGCGTGACGTCGGCCATGCCGCAACCGTGGCAGCCGCCGCCAAACCGCAGCACCACGATATTGCCCTCGGCGATCTCCACCAGACTCACGCGTCCGCCGTGTGCGGCGATCTGCGGGTTGATCTCCACATCGAGCACGTGCCGCACGCGCTCGTCCAGACCCGCATCGGCTGCCGGCGCCTGTCCCTTGATCTTCGGTGCGCGCACGCTGAGCACGCCGCCGGTGGCGTTCGTGTCGTAGTCGACCTGCGCATCGTCCAGGTATGGCATCGCCGCTGCATCGACGTAGACGCTGAAGCCCTCGCACTCGAGTGCCCATTCGTCGCCGCTCAAGTCCGCCGCTTCGCAGAACTCCAGCCGGCAGTCGGCGTTCGGCGTGCCCGCGTACACCACCTGCATGCGGATGCCCAGGCCGGGAATGTCTTGCTGCTGGATCAGGCGCTGAAAGTGCTGGCGCGCGTTTTCGGAAATGGTGAGCATGCGGACTCTTCTGCGCTGGGATTGAAACAGGACTATTTTAGTCCGAAATTAGCGCGCCGTCACTGTGCGCGCAGCGATTGCTATACTCGAACGCAACGTCGCGGAATATCGCCATGAACATCGACCAACTGCGCGCAGCCCATTGTCAGCCGCTGAAAGGCAAGCAACACGCGCTCGCCACGCCGCAGGCGCGCGAGCTGCTCGCCGCCCTGCCCGGCTGGGACTTCGGCGCGGACTCGGCCGATATCCGCAAGCAATACCGCTTCGCCGATTTCGTGCACGCGCTCGCTTTCGTCAACGCTCTCGGATGGATCGCCGAGCGTGAAAACCATCATCCCGACCTGGAGCTCGGCTGGGGCCGCGTACTGGTGCGTTTTTCCACACACGACGTCGGCGGCCTGTCGATGAACGATTTCATCTGCGCGGCAAAGACCGAAGCCCTGCACGAAGGCTGAGCGGCGGATGCGCCGCTTCCTGATCGCGGCCGCCTGCGCCGCGCTGCTCGTCGCTACCGCCTGGCTACTCGATCGCTTCGCGCGCGAGCAATTCACCGCGCACCTGCGCGACCAGGCTGCGCTCGCGCTGGCGCTCGCGGCGCAGGGCGAGACGCCGTACCGGTGGCATTTCGACAGTCCCGACAGCATCATCGCGGGACGCGTGTTCGACGCGGCCGACTTTCGTTTCGAGAATGGCGAACTGGTCGTGCGCTCGGGCGCCGCGCCGTTCGACGTCGGCCTGCCGCTGACGCGGCCGATCGACCTTGCGCTTTTTCCACAATTGCACATTGCTACGAGCGCGGACGGGCCGGCAAGCTTGCGCGTCGTCGTGTACGACTCCATGCAGGCACAGGAAAAGGTGCTCGATTCGGCCGCGGCTGGCCCAGGCGTCGGCGCAGGCGACATCGATCTCGCCGCGCCGAACTGGCGTGCGGCAGGTCTGGCGACCGACGCGCCGCGTGTGGCGGCGGTATTGCGCCTGCGCATCGTAGCGCCGCCCCATACCACCGTGCGCCTGCTTTCGGCTGCGCTGCTGCGCTCCGCCCGGGCGCAGCGTCTCGATCTGGCGCGCGTGCCGCAGGTCCTGGAGCCGCCAGTGGCAGCGCCGACCGACCGCACCGCGGTGTATCGCCTGCCGTTGGGCGAGGCGCCACAAAAAGTGGATATCGCGGCAATTGGACAAATGTATACGACTCCGGCGCGGCAGCCATTGATCCTGCTGCCGCAGCGCGCGCGAGTCGAGCAGCAGATTGCGTTGCGTAACGCCGTGTATGCCGCACTGCCGAGCGCGATCCTGTTGCCCGAAGGCGCGCTGGACGCGACCTTTCTCGAAGCGCGCGAGCAGGCAGGCGTCGCCGCCGTGCCGCGCGGCCAACAAGCGACGCGCTGGATCGTGTTCGCGCTCTATGCAAGCGTGCTTGTCTGGATGCGCCTGCGTCCGCCGCGTGCGTTACGGCCGCGTGCCGCCGTCGAAGCCGGGCTGGCACTGATCGGACCTCTGTGGCTGATCCTCGTCGACGGCTTCGACGGCAAACCGGATTTGCCGCAGCTGCTGCTCATCGTCGCAATCCTGCTGTACGCCGTTTCGCTATCGATTCCGCGCGACTGGTGCTGGAACGGCAGCCGCCGCGCCTGGGTCCGCGCATTGGCGATCCCCTTGGCTGCGGCCTGCATCGGTGTGCTGACGCACGACTGGTCCGAGGCGTTGCGCCCGATCGGCAGCGCACACGTGCTGCGTTATCTGGCGTGGGCATTGTTGCAGCAGTATCTGATCTGCGCGGTGTGCACCGAACGCTGGTACCAGGCTGGTGGCAACCGGTTCTTCGCCGCGTATCTCGGCGCGCTCGGATTTGCGCTGCTGCACACGCCGAATGCGGCACTGATGCTGGCCACGCTTGCTGGCGGGCTGTGTTGGTGCACGTTGTATCTGCGCGAACGCGCGCTGCTGCCGCTCGCGGTGTCACACGCCGCAAGTGCGTTGCTGCTGCTGGCACTGCTGCCGCGCTCGATTCTCGCCTCGGCCGAAGTCAGCGCGCGCTTTTTCCAGTAGCGCGCCGCGGCAAACGCTCGAGCGCCGCGGCAAGGTCGGCGGCCAATGGCGCCGAGAAACTATAGGTCTTGCCGCCAAGTTCGAACTCGAAGCGCGCCGCGTGCAGGAACAGGCGGCGCAGGCCATGCTCGCGCAGGCGCTGATTGGTTGCGCGGTCGCCGTACTTTTCGTCGCCGGCGAGCGCATGCCCGGCGTGCTGCGCATGCACGCGGATCTGATGCGTGCGGCCGGTATACAAAGTCACCTCGGCCAGACTCGCGCCGTCGAACGATTCGATCACCTTGAACGCGGTCAGCGCGGGCTTGCCGGAATCGTCCACGCGCACCATGCGTTCGCCGCCCTGCAGCGTCGACTTGCGCAGCGGCACGTTGACGTCGAACCGGCCGCGCTTCGGGTTGCCGCCGAGCAAAGCCAAGTATTGCTTCGTGATCGCGCCGTCGCGAATCAGTGCCTGCAGCGCGGTCAGCGCGGCGCGGCGGCGTGCCAGCACCAGCACGCCGCTGGTGTCGCGGTCCAGGCGGTGCACCAGCTCGAGTGTCTCCTGCGGGCGCGCGGCGCGCAGCAGCTCGATCGCGCCGAAGTTGACCCCACTGCCGCCGTGGCTGGCCACGCCGGCCGGCTTGTCCAGCACGAGGAAGTCGCGGTCCTCGAAGATCACCGCCTGCGTTACTTTCTGGAGCAATGCTTTCGGCGGCACGCCGGCTTCGTTCGGCGCGGCGGTGCGCACCGGCGGAATGCGCACTTCGTCGCCGGCGGCCAGACGCGTATCGGCCTTGGCGCGCTTGCCGTTCACCCGTACCTGTCCGGTACGCAGCAGGCGGTAGATCAGGCTTTTCGGCACACCCTTGAGCTGGCCGGCCAGGAAATTGTCGATGCGCTGGCCGTCGCGGTCTTCGGCCACCCCGACCAAGCGCACCCCCGCGCCCGGCGCCGGATTTTCGGAATTGATCGAAGTTCGCGTCACCATTGGAAAAATTAGCCGCAGATGGGTACAATGTGCATGCGCAACGCGCCTCGGGCCGGCCATCAACCGCCCCACATGGGCGCACTCGATCGTGACGCCCTCGGGCGCCTGGTTCGCGAGTTCCAGTGGAACCAGCCGGGCCGCACGCGGTAATCGTAACGGTTCGAGTCGAGAATTACCCGCCTCCATGGTGGCGACGGGAGTTCCGGTTTCGTACAGGGCAAAAAGTTAACCGCCAGGCGCGAATGGTCGCGCCGGCAGATACAAGCGCTCCCGCGGACGCGTACCGCGCCCACGGTTGCCGCCGATCCCCGCGCTGCATGCAGCGCGACTTGGCGGACGCGTAAGCGGTCGAGCGCAAGAGGACAAGAAAAATGAAGCGTATGCTGATCAACGCAACTCAGCGTGAGGAGTTGCGTGTGGCCATTGTGGATGGCCAGTCCCTGTACGATCTCGACATCGAGATCCCCTCCAAGGAACAGAAGAAGGCGAACATCTACAAGGGACGCATCACGCGCGTCGAACCTTCGCTGGAAGCCTGCTTCGTCGACTACGGCGCGGAGCGCCACGGCTTCCTGCCGCTCAAGGAAATCTCGCGCGAATACTTCTTGCAAGGCACCGATCCCAACCGTGCCGGCATTCGCGAGTTGCTCAAGGAAGGCCAGGAACTGCTGGTCCAGGTCGAGAAGGAAGAGCGCGGCAACAAGGGCGCGGCGCTGACCACGTTCATTTCGCTGGCCGGCCGCTATCTGGTGCTGATGCCGAACAATCCGCGCGCCGGCGGCGTGTCGCGGCGCATCGAAGGCGACGACCGCGCGAATCTCAAGGAAGTGCTCGATGTCCTGAAGCTGCCCGACGAGATGGGCGTGATCATCCGCACCGCCGGCATGGGCCGCGACGCGGAAGAGCTGCAATGGGATTTGGACTACCTGCTGCAGCTGTGGAAGGCGATTTCAGAGGCCGGCGCCGCACGCCCGGCGTCGTTCCTGATCTACCAGGAATCGAAGCTCATCATCCGCGCGCTGCGCGATTACCTGCGCAACGACATCGGCGAGATCCTGATCGACAGCGAGGAACTCTATAACGATGCGCGCGAGTTCGTGCAGCAGGTGATGCCGCAGAACCTGCGCAAGCTCAAACTATACAAGGATACAGTTCCACTTTTCTCGCGCTTCCAGATCGAGACGCAGATCGAGAACGCGTTCGACCGCCAGGTGCGCCTGCCGTCCGGCGGCTCGATCGTGATCGATCAGACCGAAGCACTCACCGCGATCGACATCAATTCGTCGAAGGCGACCAAGGGCGCCGACATCGAGGAAACCGCGTTCAACACGAATTGCGAAGCCGCGGTCGAAGTCGCGCGCCAGCTGCGTCTGCGCGACGCCGGCGGCCTGATCGTGATCGACTTCATCGACATGGATTCGCCGCGCCATCAGCGCGAGGTCGAGGACAAGCTGCGCGATGCGCTGCGTTCGGATCGCGCGCGCGTGCAGATCGGCAAGATCTCGCGCTTCGGCCTGCTCGAAATGTCGCGCCAGCGCCTGCGCCCGAGCCTGGGCGAGTCGACGCAGATGGTGTGTCCGCGCTGCGAAGGCCATGGCCGCGTGCGCGGCGTCGAATCGCTGTCGCTGTCGGTGCTGCGTCTGGTCGAGGAGCAGGCGATGAAGGAAAGCACCGGCCAGGTGCTGGTGCAGGTTCCGGCCGCGGTCGCGAACTTTCTGCTCAACGAAAAGCGCAAGAGCGTGTTCGAGATCGAGCAGCGTCACGAGGTGCCGGTGATCATCGTCGCCGACGACAAGCTCGAGACGCCGCATTTCGAGATCGAGCGCATCCGCGCGGTGGAAATGGGCGAAGACACCAAGCCGAGCTACGAACGCCTCACGCCGGTCGTGAGCGCGCCGCCGCCGCAGGTCGCGAAGCCGGGCGCCGAGCCCGAAAAGCCGGCGGTGAGCGGCATCGTCCCGACCAGTCCCGCACCAATCAAGGCCGAACCGGAACCCGTCGCCGTACAGGCGCCCGCGCCGGTCGCCAAGCCCGGCTTGTTCGCGCGCATGCTGGCGTGGTTCAGCACACCGGCAAGTGCGCCGGCGCAAGCACCTGCCAGCGCACGGCCAGCACAACGCCCGCCGCGCGACGAGCGTCGTCCTGCGCAAGGCAAGCATGGCGACACGCGCGGGCCGGCATCGCGTGATCGCGATCGCGGTCGCGGCGATGGCAAACAGCGACGCGATCAGCGCCCCGCGCAGGAAGGCCGCGGTGGCAACGAAGCACGTCAACAGACGCAGAAGAAACCGCAGCCGCAGCCCGCGCAGAATCAGCCCGCGCAACGCCCGGCCGCAGCGGCACCGAAGCCGCCGCAATCGGAGCGGCCGAAATCAGAACCGGCAACTCCCGTCGTGACGGCAGCAGGCGCTGCAATCGCGGCAACACCGCCGGTTCCCGCCAAGGCCAGCGAGAGCCTCGCGCCGGCAGCGGCGAATGCACCTGGTGCGACACCCGGCGCGCTCGCCGATGGCGATGGCGCGCGTGCGCGCCGCCGCGGCCGTCGTGGCGGACGCCGCCGTCGTCGCAACGAGGAAAAGACAGGTTCGGTGCAAGAAGTGACTGCAACGGGCATCGTGTTCGACTTCGACGATGAAGAAGACGAAGGCGGCAACGGCACGGACACGCAGCGCGCCGCCAGCGGCAGCACTACCGCGTCGCGCGATGCGACCGCGTCGGGCGAAGCAGCACGCGTCGAAACCGCAGCCAGTGCGAACGAAGCGTTTGTGCGCGTATCGCCTCCCGCGTCGCCGGATTCGGCGGCCGCCGCACACGTCGCAACCGCGCACGTCGCGCCTGCGTTCGTCGCGCCAATGGCGCCAGCCAAATCGATTGAAGTGAGCGCGCCGACAGCACCGGTTCCTGCGCCATCTGCCGCGGCATCGCAGACCGGACCGACGTCGAACGTCAGCGCGCCGGGTGACGTCGCGGCGAACGCGCCGAAACCAGCGCCAACGACCGCTCCGACGCAGACGGCACTGGAACCCAAACCGGCACCCGTGCAGGCGGCGCCGCCTGTCGATCCCAACCCATCAGTGCCGTCGACGTCTGCTGCGGAATCCAAGCCAGCGACGGTTTTGCCGCAAGCCGCGCAGGAAGTCCGGCCCACGCCAACGCCGATGTTTGTCGCACCGGAGGCCAAGCCTGTCCCGACGGCGCCAGCTCGCGTACCTGACGCGGCAACGCAATCGAGCGATGCGTCGTCACGCGGTTCCGAACTTCCGACGCGGCAGATGCCGCTGCCGCAATTCGTGACGCCCGCAACGCTGCCGCCGACGCCGCCAAAGCCGGATGCGCTGTCGGACGTGACCCCTCCGAGTCGTGCGCCAGCGCACCCATCGTTTGCGCCGACACCTCCGGTGTCGCCGGCCAACGTACACGAGCCGGTGCAAGCACAACCGATCGCCGCGCCGGTCACGACGCCAGCCGTGGTGCCCGCCGTCAGCGCACCGCCGAAAGACGCGTCGGGCGATTGAGACGCTGGCCGGCGCTAGCCGCCGGCCTGCTCGAGCGAACGCGCGCCGGCTTCGGTCAAGCCGTGCCGGTGCGCGAGATGCGCGAGCGCGACGACGTTGTCGATACCGAGTTTTTCGAACAACCGGTATTTGTAAGTCGCCACTGTTTTTGCGCTGAGCTTGAGTCGTCCCGCAATCACCTGCGCCGTCCTGCCCTGTGCAAGCATCATTGCCACCTCGAGCTCGCGTGCCGATAACTCGGTAAACGGCGACGCCGTGTCGTGCATGCTCTCCAGCGCCATCTGCTGCGCGATGTCGCTGCCGATGTAGCGTCGCCCGTCGGCAACCTGGCGCACCGCCTTGAGCAATTCATCCGCCGGGCAGCCCTTGGTGAGATAGCCGCTTGCGCCAGCGTCGAGCAGGCGACGCGGAAATGGCGCATCGCCGGCCATGGTCAGGATCACGACGCGCGTCTTGAGCTTGGCGCGGCGCACGCGTTCGGTCACTTCGACTCCGCTGAAGCGCGGCATGTGCACGTCGACCAGCGCGATGTCCGGCTGCACGCGCTTGATCAACGTCAGACCGCGTTCGCCGTCGTCGGCTTCGCCGGCAATCTCCATGTCCGGCTGTTGTTCCAGGATCAGGCGCAGCCCCGTACGGACCAAGGTATGGTCATCGACCAGCACGATGCGGATCATTCCCCTTCCCCGATGCTGTCCCCCGTGTTCAAGGTACTGCGGGAAAGCGCCTGACACAAGCGCGGCGCATCGATCCGATTCGACGGCTCGTGCGCGAAGAGACGCGGGCGTTACTCCGCCAACGCGGTAGGCACGCGCTCCACGAGATAGTCGACCATGGTGCGGATCGACGGCAACATGCCGCGCCGGCTCGGATAAACCACGTGGATATCGGTGTCGGGCGTGGCCCATTCCTTTGCTACGCGCACGAGCGATCCATCGTGCAGACCGGACCAGGCGATGCGCTGCGGCAGCAGCGCCACGCCGACACCGCTCAGTGCGGCCTGATGCTGAACGCTGAAGTCCGAACACAACAGGCGCGGGTGCACCGTGACTTTCATCTCGCGCCCGTCGCTTGCCACCAACGACCACGATTGCTCGCCGCCATAGCGTAGCGCGCCGATAGTATCGTGTTGCGCGAGTTGCTCGGGCGTTTCCGGCGGCGACCGCACGCCGACGTACGCGGGGCTCGCCACCAGGATCAAGCGTCCGGACGCGAGACGACGCGCCACCAGTCCAGGTTCTGTGATACTGCCGAAGCGCGCGCGCAATGCGAGATCGACGCGTTCCTCCACCAGATTGACGACGCGGTCGGTGGCGTCGAGCTCGACGCGCACTTTGGGAAATTGCCGCATGTAGTCGGCCACGATGCGCGTGATGTAGAACTGCGCCATCGAGGCCGGACAGGTCATGCGGATCGTACCGGACGGCTCGCTGCGCAACTGTTCGACCGCTTCGCGCGCCGCGTCGGCCTCGACCACCATCGCCGCGCAATGTTCGTAGAACGCCTGACCGGCTTCTGTCAGCGCGAGCCGGCGGGTACTGCGCTGGAGCAAGCGCACACCGAGGCGATCTTCGAGCATGGCCACACGCCGACTGAGCTTGGATTTGGTGATGTGCGAGATGCGCTCGGCCGCGGTAAAGCCACCGTGATCGACGATCAGAGCGAAATAGCGCAGATCGTTGAAGTCCATCCAATTATCCTATTTTTGGGATAATAAATTGCTGCTTTGCCGTCTTATCATCGATTGTAGCCGGTTTTATTGTAAGCGCCACACGAAATCCCTCATCCGAGGGGCGACTTACAGAAGGAACCCGACATGGAACCGCGCCTCAACTTCTACAAAGCCAGTCCGAACGCGATCAAGGCCATGCGTGGCCTGGAAGACCAGATCGCCCGCAGCAGCCTGGAAAAACCGCTGCTCGAACTCGTCAGGCTGCGCGCGTCGCAGATCAACGGCTGTGCGTTCTGCGTCGACATGCACACGACCGATGCGCGCAAGAGCGGCGAATCCGAGCGGCGCCTGGCCACGGTCATCGTCTGGCACGAAGTACCGTTCTTCAGTGATCGCGAGCGCGCCGCGCTGGAGTGGACCGAAGCGCTGACGCGCGTCGAACAGACGCACGTTCCGGACGATGTGTGGGAGCGCGTCAAGCCGCACTTCACGCCGGAGGAACTGGTCGATCTGACCTTGCTTGTCACCGCGATCAACAGCTGGAACCGGTTCGCGATCGCGTTCCGCAGCCAGCTGCCCAATTGAAGGTTTCCCTGGAGCACGCCATGAACAGCCTGCGCCTGACCGTCCTCGCGTTCGCGCTTGCCCTCGCCGGCTGCATCGCGCCGCCGCACGAAGCCGTGCGCGAACATGCGATCGACGCCGACGCGCTCGGCCTCGGCAGCAGTGTTGCTCCGCGCGACACGAGTCCGTGGTGGCACGCGTATGGAGATGCGCAGCTCGATCGGCTGATGCAAAAAGCGCTGGGCGAAAATCCAACGCTTGCACAGGCGCTCGCGCGCGTGCGTTCTGCGCAAGCGGGCGCCGATGCCGCCCACGCGCGCACGCTGCCGTCGCTCAATCTCGATGCCGGCGCGACGCGTCAACGCTTCAGCCGCGACGATATCGTGCCGCCGCCCTTGGCCGGCGGCGTGCACTCCGAAGGCCGTGCCCTGCTCGACTTCTCGTGGGATCTGGATTTCTGGGGGCGTCAATCGTCGCTGCTCGAGCAAGCGCGCTCACAGGCGATCGCCGCGCAACTCGACGCCGACGGCGCACGCCTCGCGCTGACCGGTGCGATGCTGGAAGCGTACATCGACTTGGACCGCCAGTACGCGCTGGCTGATCTGGCCACGCGCAGCGCCGCGCAGCGCCAGCAGATCCTCGACATCACACGCCGCCGAGTCGGCGCCGGCCTCGACACGAACGTCGAGTTGCGCGAAGCCGAAGGCGCCCTGCCGCAGTCGCAGGTCGAACTCAAGCAGGCGCAGGCCGACCGCGAACGCGCGATACACCTGCTCGCCGCGCTCAGCGCACAGGGTGCGGACGCCTATGCGCAGGTCGAGCGCCCGCATTGGCAGATCGACGCAGCGCTGCTGCTGCCGCAAACGCTGCCGGCCGACCTGCTGGCGCGTCGACCCGACGTACTGGCCGCGCGCGCGCGCGTCGAAGCCGCAACCTCGGGCCAGGCCGCCGCCAAGGCGGCGTTCTATCCCGACGTTAACCTTACGGCGTTCGCGGGCGTTGCGGCGATCGGCCTCGGCAACCTGTTTCAATCCGCTTCCGCGAGCTACGGCGTCGGACCTGCAATCCACCTGCCGATCTTCGACGCCGGCAAGCTCAAGGCCGAATTCCGCGGCGCCACTGCCGACATCGACGCCGCTGTCGGCGCGTACAACGCCGCCGTGCTGCGCGCGGTGCGCGAGGTTTCCGATCAACTCTCCCGCATCGCGACCTTAGCCGAACAGCTCGACGCGCAGGGCAAGTCGCTCGATGCCGCCGAAGCCGCATATCGCCTCGCCGGTGAGCGTTACAAGGCCGGTTTGTCCGACTATCTCGTCGTGCTCAATGCCGAGACCCAGGTGCTGGCCACGCGCCGCCAGCGCGTCGACCTGATCGCGGCGCAGGCCACCGCACGCGTGGCGCTGATGCTCGCGGTCGGCGGCGATTTCGAACCGAACAGGCCGCAGCCCGCAGCGGTTGCGGCAGTGATTTCCGCTTCTGGAGCAGCGCAATGAACACCCGAGCCAACCCCGGTGCAGTGCAATCCGATTCCACAAATCCCGTTGTGCACAATGCGGCATCTGTCACGCGTCGCCGCCGGCTTGGCGCGCTGGCTGCCGCCGTGGCGATTGCACTCGGCGGCTACGCGATGTGGTGGATGGCGGTGGGTAGCCACTACCAATCGACCGACGACGCATACGTGAACGGCGATCTGGTGCAGATCACCAGCGAGGTGCCGGGCACGGTCACCACGCTCGGCGTCGACGACACGCAGAGCGTGCAGCGCGATCAGACCCTGCTCGAACTCGACCCGGCCGACGCGCAGATCGCGATGGACAACGCCGAGGCGAATCTCGCCCGCGCGGTGCGCCAGGTGCGCACGCTGTTCGCGCAGTCCGCGCAGCTGCGCGCGCAGATCGCCGAGCGCGAGACCGCGCTCAAGCGCGCGCAGGACGACTTCAAACGCCGCGCCGACCTGACCCGCGACGGCGCCGTGTCGAACGAGGAACTCGCCCACAGCAAGGATACGATCACGCAGTTGCAGGCGAGTCTTGCGGCCGCAAGGGAGCAGTTGAATGCGACCAGCGCACAAATCGACGACACCACCGTGCGCGACAATCCGCAGGTACTCGCGGCCGAAACCGCCGTGCGCGACGCCGCGCTGGCACTCCGGCGCACCCGCATCGCCGCGCCGGTGGCCGGCGTCGTGGCCCGGCGCAACGTGCAACTGGGGCAGCGCGTCGCCGCCGGCACCCCACTCATGGCAGTGGTGCCGCTGGAGAACGTGTGGGTCGATGCGAACTTCAAGGAAGTGCAGCTCAAGGACATGCGCGTCGGCCAGTCGGTTACGCTGCATGCAGACGTATACGGCGGGAGCACCACGTATCACGGCAAGCTGGCCGGTCTGTCCGCCGGCAGCGGCAGCGCGTTTGCGCTGCTGCCGGCGCAGAACGCCTCGGGCAACTGGATCAAGATCGTGCAGCGGGTTCCGGTGCGCATTGCGCTCGACGCGCAGGAGCTGATAGCGCATCCGTTGCGCGTCGGGCTGTCGATGAGCGTCGAGGTGGACGTGCGCGACAGCTCCGGCAGCCTGATCGCACAACAGGTGCGTACGCAACCGATGCCGAAGCAAGCCAGCCGCGGCAACGATCCGGCGGTCGAATCGCGCATCGCGCAGATCATCGCGGCGAATGAAGGCAAGTCGGCCTCGACGCTGCCGGGCAGCGGCGGCAAGCGCGTCGCCGCGACGGCCGGCACGCAGCCGTGAGCAGCACGGCCGCGACGATCGCGCGCGAACCCGCGCCGCTGACCGGCGCGGCCCGCAGCGCCACGCTGCTCGCACTCGCACTCGCGACGTTCATGCAAGTGCTCGACACGACCATTGCGAACGTGTCGATCCCCACCATCGCCGGCAACCTCGGCGTGTCCACCAACCAAGGCACCTGGATCATCACCTCGTTCGCGGTGGCGAATGGCGTGTCGGTGCCGCTGACCGGTTGGTTGATGCAGCGCTACGGTGTGGTACGCACGTTCGTGCTGTCCATACTGTTGTTCACGTTCGCGTCGTTTCTGTGCGGCATCGCCTGGAGCCTGTCGTCGCTGATTTTCTTCCGCGTGCTGCAAGGCGCGGTGTCGGGCCCGATGATTCCCGGCTCGCAGGCGCTGCTGTTGTCGCTGTTTCCTGTCGAGCGCAAGGGCACGGCGCTGGCGATCTGGTCGATGACCACGTTGGTCGCGCCGATCTGCGGACCGATCCTCGGCGGTTGGATTTCGGACAACTATTCCTGGTCCTGGATCTTCCTGATCAACGTGCCGGTCGGACTGTTCAGCGCGCTGGTGTGCTGGCAGGCGTTGCGCACGCGCGAAACCCCGACGCGCAAGCTGCAGATCGACCGCATCGGCCTCGTGCTGTTGTTCGTGTGGGTCGGCGCGCTGCAAATCGCGCTCGACCAGGGTAAGGACTTGGACTGGTTCGAGTCGACGCCAATCATCGTGTTGGCTGCAGTAGCCCTGGTCGGCGTGATTGCCTGGGTCGTCTGGGAATTGGGCGAACGCAACCCGATCGTCGACCTGTCGCTGTTCAAGTCGCGCAGCTTCACACTCGGCACGCTCGCTCTGTGTCTCGGCTACGCCGTGTTCTTCGGCAACATCGTGCTGTTGCCGCTGTGGCTGCAGACGCAACTCGGCTACACCGCAACCTGGGCGGGTCTTGTCGCTGCGCCGAGCGGATTTACTGCGGTGCTGATCTCGCCGCTGGTCGGCCGCTACATTGGCCGCGTCGATGCGCGCTGGCTGGCCAGCGCATCGTTCGCGATTTTCGCCTTGTCGTACTTCATGCGCGCGGGCTACACGCCGGACGCCAGCTTTGTCGTGCTGGTGATGCCGCTGCTCGTGCAGGGTGTGGCGATGGGCATGTTCTTCGTCGCGATGCTCACAATCCTGCTCGATGGCCTGCCGCCCGAGAAGATCCCGAGCGCATCGGGCCTGAGCAACTTCCTGCGCATCACCGGCGGCAGTTTCGCGACCTCGCTCACCACAACGCTCTGGGAACGGCGCGAAGCATTGCATCAGTCGCGCATGGTCGAATCGCTCACGTCGTTCGATCCGACGTTTGTGCATGCGATGGCGCACCTGCAGCAGCAGGGATTGTCAGATCAGGCCGCCGCGGCATCCATCCTGCGCCAGGTGCTCAGCCAGGCGTTCCTGCTCTCGAGCGTGGACATCTTCTACGTTTCTGGCTGGCTGGCGCTGCTATTGTTGCCGCTGTGCTGGCTGGTGCGGCGCCCACGAGCCAGCGGCGCTACTGCCGCAGCCGACTGACCACCACGGACGCCGGCGCGAACCAGCGGCGCCGGCAGTATTCCTCCAGGAAACAGACGCAGGGCGCAACCTCGTTCTACCGTGCGCAGCGGAATGCTAGCCGGGAACAACTCTCGAGTGCGCCGCGAAAATGTCGTGCAGCGAGGCCGCCGGATCTTTCTTGAAACCGCTCTTCGGATACGCACACAGCAGCGAGAAACGCTCGACTTCGCACAGCTCGTGCCACAAGTATTCGAGTCGTACCGTCGCGCCCTTGTGCCCATTTGCCCAGAGTAACGCCACCATCTCGCCGAACGCGCGCACGCGCCGTCCTTCGCGCCGCGGCCGCGCCAGCAAGCGTTCGATCACGGCGTGGAAACGGTCGTCGTTCGGCCAACCGTCGAGCATGAATTCCGCCAGCGTCGCCTGCGCGTCCAGCAGCTGATAGCAGCCGTCGGCCTTAGCCGCAGCAATGTCGATACCGCGCGCTTTCAGGCGCCGGTCGAGTTCTTGGCGATGGCCCGGCGTTGCGATCACGATTACCGCCTCGTCCTCCGCGATACCGCCGGCAACAAAGCCTTCGAGGGAATCGAGCAGCACTCGTTCGTTGGAATAGATCTGGACCAGGTGATCGCACGGCGCGAGTTCCCTCCAGAATTCTCCGGCCACCAACTCCGGATCGTCCAACAGATTCATGCCATGTCCTCGCCAGATGAGTCGCGCTTTGCACTGCAGAGCAAGGCCCGTGCCGGTCGCGCGATGCGCCAGAACATGAACCAGTTCACGTGACTAAGGCGGGAATGGCCTATTGGCGGTGCTCGCTGCACCTCGCCGTGCACGATCAGCCGCACAGCACCATGCAAAATGCGCGCGGCATGACCGCGCGAAATGTCGGCACGATTCAGTTATGCTTCGCGACCGCGACAGCGAGGCACCCCGCCGGAGAGGTGGCCGAGCGGTTTAAGGCACCGGTCTTGAAAACCGGCGTACTGGCAACAGTACCGCGAGTTCGAATCTCGCCCTCTCCGCCAACTTCTGCGAGCGAGTTCGACGGATCGGCAGGATAGCCGATCCGTGCAGCACAGCTGCCCCGAAGGGGCGAGGTACAGGGATGTGCCGAGTAGCATCTCGCCCTCTCCGCCAACTTCTGCGGGCGAGTTCGACGGATCGGCAGGATAGCCGATCCGTGCAGCGCAGCTGCCCCGAAGGGGCGAGGTACAGGGATGTGCCGAGTAGCATCTCGCCCCTCCGCCAACTTCTGCGAGCGAGTTCGACGGATCGGCAGGATTGCCGATCCGTGCAGCGCAGCTGCCCCGAAGGGGCGAGGTACAGGGATGTGCCGAGTAGCATCTCGCCCTCCCCGCCACCTTCTGCGAGCGAGTTCGACGGATCGGCAGGATAGCCGATCCGTGCAGCGCAGCTGCCCCGAAGGGGCGAGGTACAGGGACGTGCCGAGTAGCATCTCGCCCTCCGCCAACGCCTGCGAGCGAGTGCGACGGATCGGCAGGATTTGCCGATCTGAATTGCGTGTTGTGAACGCTTCCTTCAGCGCGTCACAAACGGTCGGTGTAATCCGCACCGATGATAGTGAAGGTCAGCAGGCCGCCATCGCCGTTGCTCGAACAACCGACCACGACCTGGCCGCCCGCCGGCACGCTTTCCTCGGTTTGCGGATCGGGCGGCTGGCCATGCGGCGCGTGCGTTGTGATCTTGGCGCGCACCGCCCTGGACGAGTTGGCGTTGACCAGCACTTGCTGCGCGCCGACCGGGTTATCGCCGCATTTGTCTTTCGCAACGATGTGCACATCGTCCTTGGCCGCGGCGAACGAAGCCGAAGAACACAGCGCGAGACAGGCGAACGCAACCAGTTTCGTAACACGCATGACGATGATCTCCAGTCTTGACTCGGGTACGGCGCGGCGATATCGCGATCCTGGCGGCCGCCGTTTCGGCCGCCAGCGCATGTTCACGCCGCCGCCCACAGGTGCATTGTACGCCGGCCGCGGCGGCCCTCGGCATGCCGTTGGTCCGCAATCAGACGCCTTCCACGCGGCTCTGGATCGCTTGCGGCAGCTTGTCGGCCAGCCAGTCGATCAGCACGCGTACCGCCGGCAGCAGCCCGCGGCGCGACGGAAACACGCAGTGCACGATGCCTTGCGGCGGACTCCACTGCGGCAGGATGATCTCGAGCTCGTTGTTGTTGAGAGCCGTACAGCACACGCTTTCCGGCAGCAACGCCACGCCGAGGCCGCGCTTGGCCGCCGCCAGCGTGAGCGGGAAGTCGCCGCACATCACGCGCGGCTGATGCTCGAAGCGATAAGTGCGCCCGGCGTTGCTGAATTCCCACGCCTGCCATTCGGCTTCAGCGATGCTGATCGTGTCATAGCGCGACAGCTCCTCGGGTTCCTGCGGGCGGCCGCGTTCGTCCAACAGCTTCGGGCTCGCCACCAGCACCGAGTGACTGTGCCCGAACGTGCGCACGACCAGATCGGCGTCGGTGTCGAGCTTGAAGCGCACACGGATCGCGACGTCGACGCCTTCGTTGATCAAGTCGATGCGCCGGTTGGTAGACAAAATCAACAGTTTCACTTGTGGATATTTTTCGGCGAAGCCCGGCAGGATGTTCGCCATCACGTTTTGCGTGATCGACACCGGACAACTGACGCGCACCAGTCCGCGCGGCTCGGACGTTAGCTGCGCAACCGCTTCTTCAGCCGCCTGCGCCTCGGCAATCACGGTTCGGCAATGCTGGTAGAAGCGCTGGCCGGCATCGGTGATGGCAAACCGGCGCGTCGAGCGTTGCAGCAGGCGCACGCCGAGGCGTTCCTCGAGCTGCGAGATGCGCCGGCTCAGGCGTGACTTCGGGATGTCGAGTGCCCTGCCCGCCGCGGCAAAGCCGTTTTTTTCGACAACGATCGAAAAATAGAACAGGTCGTTCAGATCCTGCATTGAAATCTCCGCATTGTCCCACCGGTGGAACCGTTGGTCCGACCGGCGCCGGCTTATCGGAACGGCTGCGCGAGCATAGTGTATCGATCCACGAAACGGCGGAAAGTCCGCCGCATCCTGGAGAACACCGTGAATCTTCTGCACATCGACTCGAGCATTCTCGGCCAGAATTCCGCCAGCCGCGAAATCAGTGCGGCGTGGGTCGAAGCCTGGCGCGAACAGCATCCGCAAACCGTCGTGCAGTACCGCGATCTGGCGCGCGAGCCGCTCAGCCATCTGACCGACGAGATCTTCGCCGCGCGCAACGGTGCGCCCGCACCGCACGACCTGGAACTGCAGCGCCAGATCGATGCCGATCAAGCTGCTCTTGCGGAATTCCTCGCCGCCGACGTCGTCGTGATCGGCGCGCCGATGTACAACTTCTCGATTCCGAGCCAGCTCAAGGCGTGGATCGACCGCATCGTCGTCGCCGGCAAGACGTTCCGCTACGGCGCCAGCGGACCCGAAGGATTGGCCAAGGGCAAGAAGGCAGTCATCGTCACGTCGCGTGGCGGCATCTACAGCAGCGGTGCCGCGGCGGCAATGGACTTCCAGGAAACCTACCTGCGCTCCGTGCTCGCCTTCATCGGCATCAGTGATGTGCAGATCATCCGCGCCGAAGGCTTGTCGATGGGCTCGGACACGCGCGCTGCGGCAATCGAGCAGGCGCATCGGACGATACGGCGGCCGCTATCGGCCGCGGCCTAAGCGAGTTTTGGGCACATGGACGCCGGTGCGCCGCTGACCGCACCTGGCTCACACGCGCTACGTGATGCGTTCGGAACCGCCCATGTAGCGCTGCAGCGCCTGCGGGATCGCGATCGAGCCGTCGGCTTGCTGGTAGTTCTCCATCACCGCGATCAGCGCGCGCCCGACCGCGACGCCCGAGCCGTTGAGGGTGTGCACCAGCTCGGGTTTTCCGGTCTCCGGGTTGCGCCAGCGCGCCTGCATGCGGCGCGCCTGGAAATCGGTGCAGTTGGAACACGACGAAATCTCGCGGTACGTGTTCTGCGACGGCAGCCAGACTTCCAGATCGTAAGTCTTGGCGGCGGCAAAACCCATGTCGCCGGTGCACAGCAGCACGCGCCGGTACGGCAGGCCGAGCTTCTCCAGCACGACTTCCGCGCAGCGCGTCATGCGCTCGTGCTCGGCGCCGCTTTCGGCCGGTTTGGAAATTGTCACCAATTCCACTTTTTCAAATTGATGCTGGCGGATCATGCCGCGCGTATCCTTGCCGTGCGAACCGGCTTCGGCGCGGAAGCACGGCGAGTGCGCGGTAAGCCGCAACGGCAGCCTTTCGACGTCGACGATCTCGTTGGCGACGAGGTTGGTGAGCGAGACTTCGGCGGTTGGAATCAGATAGCGTTTGACTTCGCCGGCGGTCGCGAACAAGTCTTCCTCGAACTTAGGCAACTGCCCCGTCCCCTGCATCGTCTCGGCATTCACCAGCAGCGGCACGTTGCATTCGAGATGCCCGTGCTCGCCGGTGTGCAGGTCGAGCATGAACTGCGCCAGCGCGCGATGCAGGCGCGCCAGTTCGCCGCGCAACACGGTGAAGCGCGCGCCGGACAGCTTCGCCGCGACCTCGCCATCCAACCAGCCGTGGCGCGCGCCGAGTTCGACATGGTCCTTTACCGCAAAATCGAATGCCTTCGGCGCTCCCCAGCGATGGATTTCCTTGTTGTCGTGTTCGTCCTTGCCGTGCGGCACAGATGCATCGGCAAGGTTGGGAACGCCGAGCGTAATCTTCGCCAGTTCCGCCTGCACATCGGCCAGCCGCTGTTCGTTCGCCTTGAGCTTGTCGCCGATGCCAGCGACCTCGGCCATCAATGCCGACGTATCTTCGCCCTTGCCCTTGGCCATGCCGATCGCCTTGGAGCGCGTGTTGCGCAGGTTTTGCAATTCCTGCGTCTCGACCTGCACGGACTTGCGCTGCGCCTCGAGCGCTTCGATCGCGGCCTTCGGCAATTCGTAGCCGCGCGTTTGCAGGCGTTCGGCGACGCTGTCGAGTTGTCCGCGCAACAATGCCGGATCGAGCATGGGAATTCCTCGGAGAAAAGCGGCTGGAAAGCGCGAATTATCGCGGTTTCGCGGGGTTGTTCGCAAACACCATCGCGCGCCCGTTCGCCCTGAGCGTAGCGCCGCAGGCGCGAAGTCGAAGGGTCGCCCGACGCTTCGACTTCACACGCTACGCGAGCTACGCCCAGCGCGAACGGTTACGGAGCTGGGCCCTGCTCTGGTGCGAGAGGTTGGTCACGACTTTTCGTGCGAGGCGCGGGCGGCGCCACCCAGAACCGCAACAGCAGCGCCGCACCGAGCGCACAGCCCGAGCCGAACGCGAACGCGGCGAACGGCGACAGCGTGGCCCAGATCCAACCGAACAGCGCGGATGCCGGCAGCAGCAAGATGCCGACGATCAGGTTGTACCAGCCGAACGCGGTACCGGCCTGCGCGCGCGGCACCATGTCGGCGACCAGCGCCTTCTCCACGCCTTCGGTTGCCGCAAGGAACAGGCCGTAGCCGGCGAACATCGGCCATAGCAGCAGCGGTTTGGCCGGCATCAGACCGAACAACAAATAGAACACGGCGTACACGCTCCAGCCGGCGACGATCAGCTTGCGCCGGTCGACGCGATCCGACCACGCCGACAGCGGCGTCGAGAACAGCGCCGCAACCAGCGAGACGAGCGCCCACAAGATCGGGATCTGTGCTTGCGCCAGGCCAAGCTCCTGTGCGCGCAGCAACAGGAACATGTTCGAGGAGTTGCCCAGCATGAACAGCGCGAGCACGATCAAGTAACGCTTGAATACCGGCGGGAATTCGCGCAGGTTCCAGCTGAACGGCACCGGCTTGAGCGCGGCATCGTGCTCCGGCTCGCGCACCGTCAGCGCCAGTGCGACGACCACGATGGCCGGCACGATCGCACACAGCAGCACCTGCCGCAGCGGCATGCCGAGCGCCAGCAGGCCGGCTGCGAGCAATGGCCCGACAACCGCGCCGAAGTTGTCCATCGCGCGGTGAAAACCAAAGGCCAGCCCCCGCTGGTCGGCGCGCACGGACAGGGTCAGCAGCGCATCGCGCGGCGCAGTGCGCAGGCCTTTGCCGACGCGATCGGCAAAACGGCACGCAAGCACGCCCGGCCAACTGGTCGCAAACGCAATCAGCGGTCGTGCCGCGCCGGCAACGCCGTAACCGAAGACGACCCAGTTCTTGATGTGCCGCGTCCGGTCCGACATCACACCGGCGATCAACTTCAAAATGCTCCCGGCGCCTTCGGCAATACCCTCGATCAGGCCGAGCGCCTTCGGACCCGCCATCAACACGCTGGTCAGATACAGCGGCACGAGTGGATAGATCATGTCGCTCGCCGCGTCGTTGACGAGACTGATCAGGCCGAGCAGCCAGACGGTGCGAGGCAATTGGCGCAGTGCGCGAAGGATGTTCATGCGCCGGACCGCGCAAGCCAAGGCCGTTCGCCTTGAGCGTAGCGCCTCAGGTTCGAAGTCGAAACGGCTGGGATGGCGCATCGAGTTCGCCTGCTACGCAGGCTACGTTCAGCGCGCACGGAAAATTGGCAGTCTTTCGACAAAGCAATGCGCGGCACGCGGCGGGACCGTTGCATCAGTCCGGATCTTTCGACGACTGCGCATCGCGCAGCGCCGCGGCACGCGCCGCGCGAATGCTGTCGAGCTTTTCGCGGATCTTGCCTTCCAGCCCGTGCTCGGTCGGCTGATAGAACTCGTGTCCGACCAGCGCGTCGGGCAGGCACTGTTGGCCGAACGCGATGCCGCCCTCGACGCTGTGATCGTACTGATAGCCTTTGCCGTAGCCGAGCCCCTTCATCAGTTTGGTCGGCGCGTTGCGCAGGTGCAGCGGCACGTCGAGCGTGCCGGTCTCGCCGATCACGCGGCGCGCTTCGCCGAGCGCCGCGTACACCGCGTTGCTCTTTGCGGCAATCGCCAGATACACCGCCACCGAGACCAGCGCGAGTTCGCCTTCGGGCGAACCGAGCCGCTCGAACGTGTCCCACGCTTCCAGCGCGACCTGCAACGCGCGCGGATCGGCCAGGCCGATGTCCTCGATCGCCATGCGCGTCAGGCGCCGCGCGAGATATACCGGATCGACGCCGCCGTCGAGCATGCGCGTGCACCAGTACAGCGCCGCGTCCGCATCGGAACTGCGCACCGACTTGTGCAGCGCGGAGATCTGGTCGTAGAACTGCTCGCCGCCCTTGTCAAAGCGCCGCGTGCGATCGGCCAGTACCTGGCTCAACGTGGCGTCGTCGATCACGCCGTCGCTGGCCACGTCCGCGGCGATCTCGAGCAGGGTCAGCGCGCGCCGCACGTCGCCGTCGGCGGCCTGCGCGATCAACTTGAGCGCATCATCGGACACCGACAGCGTGCGCGCGCCGAGGCCGCGCTCGGCATCGGCCAGCGCGCGCTGCAAGGCGGCGACGATCGCCTCGACCGACACCGCATCCATCACGTGCACACGGCAGCGCGACAGCAAGGCGGAGTTCAACTCGAACGACGGATTCTCGGTGGTTGCGCCGACGAATAGGATCGTGCCCTTCTCGATGTGCGGCAGAAACGCATCCTGCTGCGCCTTGTTGAAGCGATGCACCTCGTCGACGAACAGTACGCTGCGGATACCCTGCGCGAAATTGACTTCCGCCTCGGCCAACGCCTCGCGTACCTCGGCAATGCCGCTCAGCACCGCGGAGATCGCGCGAAAGCGCGCGTTCGCGTATTTCGCCAACAGCAACGCCAGCGTGGTCTTGCCGCAGCCCGGCGGCCCCCACAGCACCATCGAGTACACGTTGCCGGCTTCGATCGCTCGCCGCAGCGGCGCACCGGCTCCGAGCAGGCGCTGCTGGCCGACGATTTCGTCGAGCGTGCGCGGCCGCATGCGCTCGGCGAGCGGCTTCAGGTGCTGCGGCTCGGCGAACAGCGATGCATTGTCGGCGGCTTTGCGGCGTGCCATGCGCGCATGATACGCGATGTGTTTCAGTCCTTGATCGGATGCACTACGGCCGCCGGCGTGGGGTCGCCGATCACATCCACGCCTTTGGGCGGCGTGAACCTGAAATCGCCTGCCGGCAGCGCGACGTTGCGCTGCCAATGGGAAAAGTGGATTTCTGTACTATTCCCGAGCGTGTCCTTGAACGTCATGCGCGCCAGGCCCTGTGCGTCGAAGCCGAGGTCGGCGTACTCGAACTGCGGGTCCTTGTCCTTCGATTTGAGCCGTAGCCAGCCCAGGCCATCGTGCTCGCCCTGCTCGCTGGCGACGAAATCGCGATCCAGCTGCGACAGGTCGGTCAGCACGGTCAGCGGGCTGTGCGCCTCTTCCGTGCCCTGCGCACGCACGGTCACCTGTTCCAGGTCCGGATCGTAGATCCAGACCTTTTCGCCGTCGGCCACGATCAGTTGCTTGTACGGAGAGCTTACGTCCCAGCGGAACTGCCGCGGCGCCTTGAGCGCGAGCGTGCCGCGACTGACCTTGTCGCCGTGCTGGTTCGGGTCGGCGACGTGTTGTTCGAATTCGGCCGAGACGGCTTTCAGATCTTTCGCGAACGCATCAAGCTTGGTGCGCGCATCGCCGGCGGCGTGCGCGCCGATCGAGGCGACGGCGAGAATCGAAGCGAAGATTAGGCGCATGGATCTTTTCCAGTTCCTGACGCGAGGATTGCGGCAATTATCCTGTTCCCGCCTGAATGCCGACCCGCTATTCACAGCTCCGGCGGCGGCGGCGCGAGCACTTCGCGGTTGCCGTTGTGCTGCGGGGCGCTGACGATGCCCTGCTGCTCCATCAGCTCGATCAGGCGCGCGGCGCGGTTGTAGCCGATCTTCAGCCGCCGTTGCACGCCGGAGATCGAGGCGCGCCGCGATTCGGTCACGATTGCGACCGCCTTGTCGTACAGTTCGTCGTAATCGCCTTCCGTCATCTCGCTGTCTTCCGGCAGGCCCGATTCGCCGATCACGCGGCCATCGCCGAGCGAATGCACGTCGCCGAACACGCCTTCGATGTATTCCGGCTTGCCCTGGCTGCGCAGGTGCGCCACGACTTTGTGCACCTCGTCGTCGCCGACGAACGCACCGTGCACGCGCTCGGGCGTGGCCGTGCCCGGCGGCAGGTACAGCATGTCGCCGTGGCCGAGCAGGGTTTCCGCTCCACTCTGATCAAGAATAGTGCGCGAATCGATCTTGCTCGACACCTGGAACGCGATGCGCGTCGGGATGTTCGCCTTGATCAAGCCAGTGATAACGTCGACCGACGGGCGCTGTGTCGCGAGAATCAGGTGTACGCCGGCGGCGCGCGCCTTCTGCGCCAGGCGCGCAATCAGTTCCTCGACCTTCTTGCCGACGATCATCATCATGTCGGCGAATTCGTCGATGATCACGACCACGTACGGCAACGGGTCCAGCGTCGGCACCACGATCGGCTCGGTGGTGTTTTCCGGCGCCTTGAACAGCGGGTCGGTCAGGGGCTTGCCGCTGTCGATCGCATCCTTGACCTTCTTGTTGAAGCCGGCGAGGTTGCGCACGCCGATCGCGGCCATCAGCTTGTAGCGGCGTTCCATCTCGGCCACGCACCAGCGCAACGCGTTGGCGGCTTCCTTCATGTCGGTGACGACCGGCGCGAGCAGATGCGGGATGCCTTCGTACACCGAAAGCTCGAGCATCTTCGGATCAATCATGATCATGCGCACGTCGCGCGCCGTCGCCTTGTACAACAGGCTCAGCACCATCGCATTGAGCGCGACCGACTTGCCGGAACCGGTAGTGCCCGCGACCAGCAGATGCGGCATCTTCGCCAGATCGACCACGACCGCGCGGCCGCCGATGTCTTTGCCCAGCGCAAGCGCGAGCGGCGATTTCACGCCGTCGTATTTTTCCGAACGCAGGATTTCGGACAGGTAGACGATCTCGCGATTCGCGTTCGGGATCTCCAGTCCGATCACCGATTTGCCGGGAATGACATCGACCACGCGCACGCTGATTACGGACAGGCCGCGCGCGATGTCCTTGTCGAGATTGCTGATCTGGCTGCCCTTGATGCCCGGCGCGGGCTGCATCTCGAAGCGCGTGATCACCGGACCAGGGAACACGCCGACGACCTGCGCGTCGATACGGAAATCCTTGAGCTTGAGTTCGACCTGGCGCGACAGCGCTTCGAGCGTTTCCTCCGAATAGCCTTTCGGCTGCGGCTTGGGCTCGTCGAGCAGCGACAGCGGCGGCAGGTCGGAATCGGCGATGCCCATGAACAGCGGGATTTGCTGCTCGCGCTCGGCGCGCTCGCTTTTCTCTATCGGCGCCAGCGTCGGTTCGATCTTGACCGGCTCGCGCTTGGACTGCTTGACCGTCTCGACCTTGCGCACCACTTCGCGCTCGTTGCGCGCAACGCGCGCGGCACGCAGTTCGCCGGCCCTGCGCACACCCGAGCCGAGCCAGTCGAATGCCGTCAGCAGTCCGCGGCCGATGAGATCCATCAGCTTGAACCACGACAGGCCGGTGGCGAGCGTCAACGCGACCAGGAAAAACGCAAACAACAGCAGCGAGGCGCCGAGAAAGCCGAAGCCGCGCTCGAGCGAATGGCCGATCGCCTCGCCGAGGATGCCGCCGGCGGCACGATTCGGGAGCGCGACCGCCTGGCCGAGAAAGCGCAGATGCAGCAGTCCCGTCCCGGCGATGAAGAACGCGACGCCGCCGATCAGGCGCAGCGTCGGCGCCAGCGGCGAGTCGTTGCTCGCGTCGCGGCCGCGGAACAGCGACCAGCCGAACACCAGCAGCAGCAACGGGAACGCGTAGGCCAGATAGCCGAATAGATAGAAGCCGATGTCGGCGGCATGCGCACCGACGCTGCCGCCGAGGTTCTGCACGTGGTCGGCCGGCGCGGCGACCGACCACGCGGGGTCGCGCGGACTGTATGTCCACAGACACAACAGCAGGTACGCGGCGATCGGCGCCAGCAACAGCAGCGCCGCCTCACGCAGGCGGCGCTGGATTGCCTCGCCGGAATTGCCGTTGGGTTTGCTTTTCTGGTCGCGCGCCACCGCGTGAATCTACTTCAATTCTGCGTTGCAGGCTATTGTTTTTTCTTGCTGTTTCAATCGAGCTTCATGCCCTTCAACGCGGGATGGACAATCTTTCCATTCTCCACATTGATGCCGCTGGCCAAGGGTGCGTACTTGCGCCACTGCTTGTCCGAGGCCAGCCGCTGCACGTATGGCAGGATCGCCGCGCAGATCGCCTGCGACGACGTCTGCGGCACCGCACCGGGCATGTTGGTCACGGCGAAATGCGTGACGCCGTCGACGAGGTAGGTGGGGTCGGCATACGTCGTCGGCTTGGACGTTTCGAAGCAGCCGCCCTGGTCGATCGAGATGTCGACCAGCACGCTGCCCTTCTCCATCGTCTTGACCATCTGGCGCGTGACCACATGCGGCGCCTTGGCGCTCGGGATCAGCACCGCGCCGATCACCAGATCGGCCGTGGCGACTTCGCGCGCCACGTATTCCTCGTACGGATACAACGCCGTCACGTTGGTGCCGAGCGCCATCATCTGGGCGAGGCGGTCCGGGCGCTTGTCGAACACCACGACGTTCGCGCCGCCCGCGGCGGCGAGCGAAGCGGAGTTGCCACCCGCCGCACCCGCGCCGAGCACCACGACCTTGCCGCGCTCGGTCGACGGCAGGCCGCCGAGCAGCTTGCCCTTGCCGCCGGCAGGCTGATGCAGCAGATGCGTGCCGATCTGCACGGCGATGCGGCCGGCGATGATCGACATCGGCGCGAGCAGCGGCAGCGAGCCGTCGGCTTCCTCGACCGACTCGAACGCGATGCCGGTCAGGCCGATGTCGAGCAGCTTTTTCGTCAGCTTCGGTTCCGGCGCCAGATGCAGATAGCAGAACAGCAGGTGATCCTTGCGCAACAACTTCAGATCGCCTGCGATCGGTTCCTTGACCTTGACGATCAACTCGCCGACCTCGTAGAGCTTCTTCGCCGTAGGCACGATATTCACGCCGACGCGGCGATACTCGTCGTTGGAGAAGCCGCTCTTCGCACCCGCGTCCTCCTGCACGTACACTTCGTGGCCGCGGCGCACGAGGTCGGCGCAGGCGGCCGGCACCAGGGCAACACGGCCTTCGAGGGTCTTGGTTTCGGACGGAACGCCAATACGCATGGATAACTCCAGAGTGAAAGAATTTGCGGACTTGATTCGGCGCCACGGTCACCCCATGCTTCGGGTTCCATCGCGCCGTTCCAGCTGTCAGCCGAAGCGGTCGAGGAAACTCCTGCAGTGCGCGCAGCAAAGCCGCCTGCAGGAGTTTCCTCGAACCGCTTGCCAGAGAAATTATACATGACGACACCGAAGCATTCGCGCCTGATCATTCTCGGCTCCGGGCCCGCCGGTTACACCGCCGCCGTCTACGCGGCGCGCGCCAACCTCAAGCCGACGCTGATCACCGGCCTGCAGCAAGGCGGCCAGCTGATGACCACCACCGACGTCGACAACTGGCCGGGCGACGTCGAGCATCTGCAAGGTCCGGCGCTGATGGAACGCATGCAGAAACACGCCGAGCGTTTCGCCACCGAGATGGTGTTCGATCACATCCACACCGCGGACCTGTCGCGCCGCCCGTTCCGTCTGGTCGGCGACAACGGCGAATACAGCTGCGATGCGCTCGTCATCGCCACCGGCGCCACCGCGAAGTATCTCGGCATTCCGTCCGAGGAGAAGTTCAAGGGTCAGGGTGTATCGGCCTGCGCCACCTGCGACGGTTTCTTCTTCCGCGAGCAGGACGTCGCCGTGATCGGCGGCGGCAACACCGCGGTGGAAGAAGCGCTGTACCTGGCGAACATCGCGCGCAAGGTCACGCTGGTGCACCGGCGCGACAAATTCAAGGCGGAGAAGATCCTGCAAGACAAACTGTTCGCCAAGCAGCAAAGTGGAAAAGTGGAAATCGTCTGGCACCACGCCGTCGACGAAGTGCTCGGCGACGCCAGCGGCGTCAACGGCGTGCGCCTGAAGAGCACGCAGGACGGCAGCACCCGCGACATCGCCATCAACGGCCTGTTCGTCGCGATCGGGCATACGCCGAACACGGCGCTGTTCGACGGCCAGCTCGACATGGCCAACGGCTACATCCGCATCAAGTCCGGCCTCGACGGCGCGGCCACCGCGACCAGCGTGCCGGGCGTGTTCGCCGCCGGCGACGTGGCCGATCAGGTGTACCGCCAGGCCGTCACGTCGGCTGGCTTCGGTTGCATGGCGGCGCTGGATGCCGAGAAATATCTCGACAAGCTCGGCCTCGCCGGCTGACCAGGCCCCGGAGTCCCTGACCGCGCGCTTTCACGCGCGGCTGGACCAGATCGACGCGCACGCATGGAACGCGTTGCTGCCGGATGCCAATCCGTTCGTGCGGCACGAGTTCCTCGCCGGGCTGGAGCAACACGGCTGCCTCGATCCCGAACACGGCTGGCTGCCGCATCACGCCGCAATCTATGCCGGCGAACGCCTGCTCGCCGCGGCCCCGGCTTACATCAAGCTCAATTCGCACGGCGAGTACATATTCGACTGGTCCTGGGCGAGCGCCTATGCACGCCACGGCCTGCATTACTATCCGAAGCTGCTCTGCGCGGTGCCGTACTCGCCCGTCACGGGACCGCGCTTGCTGGTCGCCGGCGGCGACATGCTGCGCCATCTGCTGATCGAAACCCTGCGTGCCGAGACGGAACGCAACGGTTGGTCGTCCGCGCATCTGAATTTTGCGACGTCGCAGGATGCAGGCTGTTTCGATGATCACGCATGGCTGCCGCGCTTCGACTGGCAGTTCCACTGGGAGAATCGCTGCGGCTGGCGCGACTTCGACGATTTTCTTGCGGCGCTGACGCCGAAAAAGCGCAAGAACATCCGTCAGGAACGCGCGCAGGTGGAGCGCGCCGGTGTGCGCTGCGAGATCCGCCACGGCGATGCGCTCGGCGACGCCGAATGGCGCGCGATATACAAATTCTACAAATCCACTTTTGACGAAAAAGGCAACTATCCCGCGCTGACGCTGCCGTTCCTGCGTCATCTCGGTCGCGCCATTCCACAGCAGGTGCTGGCCGTGCTCGCATCGCGCGGCGAACGGTTGATTGCCGCCGCACTGCTGCTGCGCAGTGACGACACGCTGTACGGCCGCTATTGGGGCTGCAGCGAGCAGGTTCGCGGGCTGCACTTCGAGGCCTGCTACTACCAAGGCATCGACTACTGTCTGCGCCACGGCTTGCGCCGCTTCGAGCCCGGCGCGCAAGGCGAGCACAAACTGGCGCGCGGCTTCCTGCCGACGCGCACGCGCTCGTTCCATTACCTCGCCGACGCGCGCTTTCGCGAAGCCGTACGCGATGCGCTGGCGCGGGAGGCGTCCGCACTGCACGAGTATCATGCCGATCTGATGCAGCATTCGCCTTACGCCGATCCAGCGCAGTGAACCCGATCCGAATTCCGATCCTGCACGCCGGCATGCGCGAAGCGTTTCCGCCACCGGAAGCGGCACTGACGGAGCCGAACGGCTTGATCGCGGCAGGCGGCGACCTGTCCACGCAGCGCCTGCTCGACGCCTATCGCAACGGCATCTTTCCGTGGTTCTCCGACGGCACGCCGATCCTTTGGTGGTCGCCGGACCCACGCGCGGTGTTCGACACCGGCGCCGTACACATTTCCACACGGCTCAAGCGCTGGTTGCGCGGATGTGCCTGGACGATCCGGGTCGACACGGCGTTTGCGGCGGTCATGCGTGCCTGTGCAGCGCCGCGCGCCGGCCAGGCCGGCACCTGGATCACCCAGCACATGTCCGACGCATACGCGCAGCTGCACCGGCTCGGCCACGCGCATTCGGTCGAGGTATTCGACGCGAACGAACGGCTGGTCGGCGGGATCTACGGCGTGGCGCTGGGACGCATGTGTTTCGGCGAATCGATGTTCAGCGCCGCCACGAACGGCTCCAAGGTGGCATTGATCGCGTTGTGCCGCCTGCTGCAGGGCTGGGGCTTCCCGCTGCTCGATGCACAGGTGTCCTCGCCGCACCTGGCGACGCTGGGAGCCCGCGAAATGCCGCGCCGCGCGTTCGTCGAACACGTGCGCCGCTACAGCGCGCTGACCGCGCCGGACTGGGCTTGCGCAGCGCTGCGGGCGTCGGAGCTGGCGTGAGACGCGGCGATTTGGCTTCCCGCCGGGACGCTAACGTGGCAGAATCGCGCGCCGTTGTTGGTCTGTTCATGCGCCAACGCGAGAATCTGCAGTGGCCATGCGTGGCCGCCCTTCCAATCCCAGAAGCACTAAATGGCCAAAGACGACCAAATCGAAATGGAAGGCACGGTGCTCGACACCCTGCCCAACACCATGTTCCGCGTCCAGCTCGAGAACGGCCACATCGTGACCGCGCACATCTCCGGCCGCATGCGCAAGAATTACATCCGCATCCTCACCGGCGACAAGGTCAAGGTGGAGATGACGCCGTACGACCTCACCAAGGGTCGCATCACCTATCGCATGAAGTAACACGCGCAGGCATGCGCAGGAAGATCCGACTCCTGCTCCTGCTCGTCGGCGCTGCAAGCGGCGCAGCACATGCCTCGGACGATGCGGTAGCCGCAGCCGAAGTGCTGCTGCGCCACGACGCGGCGACGGATCACACGTATCTGCACGACAACGGTGCACGCTTCCGCTACTTCATTACCTCCGGCGGCGCCGACCTGCCGGCGGCATCACTGGCGCGCTTGCGCGACACTGGACTGATCTTCCTGCCAGGCAGCCTGTGGACGGCCGAGAAGGGAAAACACGTCGGCCACGACATGCACGTGAGCATCGGCGAGCCCGAGCCTCTTCCGGACGGTAGCTTCCGGATAACCTACGGCTTCTATTGCGGCACGCTGTGCCATTCGGGGAACACTGCCATCCTGAGGCACGACACCTCGGGATGGCGTGTAGTGAGCTCGCGATTGAACTCGATATCGTGAAAGGATACGAGTCCGTTCACACCACAGCCGGCAGCTTCTCGTCCGACTCGATGCGCACCTCGATCTTGTCGTCCTTGACGCCGAGGTAGACGCGGCCGCCGCCGGAGAGCTTGCCGAACAGCAGTTCGTCGGCCAGCGGGCGCTTGACGTTTTCCTGGATCACGCGCGCCATCGGCCGCGCGCCCATTTGCGGATCGAAGCCGTGCTCGGCCAGCCAGCGCCGCGCTTCGGCATCGACGTTCAACGCCACGTGCTTCTCCTGCAGCTGCGCCTCCAGCTCGATCAGGAACTTGTCGACCACGCGCAGGATGTGCTCCATGTCGAGCGACGCGAACTGGATGATCGCGTCGAGGCGGTTGCGGAACTCCGGCGAGAACGCGCGCCGGATCACTTCCATCGCATCGGTCGCATGGTTCTGCTCGACAAAGCCGATCGAGCGGCGTGCCGCCTGCGCGGCGCCGGCATTGGTCGTCATCACCAGGATCACGTTGCGGAAATTCGCCTCGCGGCCGTTCGTGTCGGTGAGCTTGCCGTGATCCATGATCTGCAACAGGATGTTGTAGACGTCCGGATGCGCCTTCTCGATTTCGTCCAGCAGCAGCACGCAGTGCGGGTGCTTGGTGATCTGTTCGGTCAGCAGTCCACCCTGGTCGAAGCCGACGTAACCCGGCGGCGCGCCGATCAGGCGCGACACCGAATGCGCTTCCATGTATTCGGACATGTCGAAGCGGATCAACTCGATGCCGAGCTGCAGCGCGAGCTGGCGCGTGACCTCGGTCTTGCCGACGCCAGTCGGGCCGGCGAGCAGGAACGAGCCGATCGGCTTCTGCGCGTTGCCCAGACCCGAGCGCGCCATCTTGATCGAAGACGCCAGCGCATCGATTGCCTTGTCCTGGCCGAACACGACCATCTTCAGGTTGCGGTCGAGGTTCTTCAGCACGTCCTTGTCCGACGCCGACACCTGCTTGGGCGGGATGCGCGCCATGCGTGCGACGATGAATTCGATCTCGGACACGTCCACGACCGTCTTGCGGTCCTTCTCCGGCATCAGCCGCTGGCGCGCGCCGGCCTCGTCGATCACGTCGATCGCCTTGTCCGGCAGCAGCCGGTCGCCGATATGCTTGACCGAGAGATCCACGGCCGCCTTCAACGCCTCGCCGGTGTATTGCACCTTGTGATGGTCCTCGAAGCGCGACTTCAGGCCCTTGAGGATTTCCACCGTTTCGGCCACGGTCGGCTCGACCACGTCGATCTTCTGGAAGCGCCGCGCCAGCGCGCGGTCCTTCTCGAACACGCCGCGGAATTCCTGGAACGTGGTCGAACCGATGCAGCGCAGCTCGCCGGAAGCGAGCACGGGCTTGATCAGGTTCGACGCGTCCATGGTGCCGCCGCTCGCGGAGCCGGCGCCGATGATGGTGTGGATCTCATCGATGAACAGGATCGCGTGCGGCTGTTTTTTCAGCTCCGCGATCACCGCCTTGAGGCGCTTTTCGAAATCGCCCCGGTATTTCGTGCCGGCGACCAGCGCGCCCATGTCGAGCGCATAGATCGTGCACGGCTTGAGCACCTCCGGCACCTCGCCTTCGACGATGCGCTTGGCCAAGCCTTCGGCCAGCGCGGTCTTGCCCACGCCGGCCTCGCCGACGTACAGCGGATTGTTCTTGCGGCGGCGGCAAAGAACCTGAATCGTGCGTTCGATTTCCTCGACGCGACCGATCAGCGGATCGATCTTGCCCTGCCGCGCCAGGTCGTTGAGGTTGCTGGCGAACTCGACCAGAGGATTGCCGCGCGGCTCGTCGCCGCCCTCGCCTTCCTTGTTCGGGTCGGCGTTCTGCTGCTGGCTGAGCGGATCCTGGCTGATCTTGGCCACACCGTGCGAGATGTAATTGACGACGTCGAGACGGTTGATTTCCTGCTGGTTGAGGAAATACACCGCATGCGAGTCCTTCTCGCCGAAGATCGCCACCAGCACGTTCGCGCCGGTGACTTCCTTGCGACCGGAAGACTGCACGTGATAGACGGCGCGCTGCAGCACGCGCTGGAAGCCCAACGTGGGCTGTGTATCGCGCTCGTCGCTGACCGGCAGCACCGGCACGGTTTCCAGGATGATCGCCTTCAAATCCTTGCCGAGCTTGGCCATGTCGGCGTTGCAGGCGCGCAGCACGGCGGCGGCCGACGGATTCTCCAGCAGCGCGAGCAACAGGTGCTCGACGGTCATGAATTCGTGGCGCTGCTCGCGCGCGTCCTTGTAGCACTGTCCAATGGTGAGCTCGAGGTCTTTACTGAACATGTTTAGCCTTTGGTCTGCCTGAGCTGCTATGTGGGGACGTGTGCCTTGTTATTAAAGTTGCGCGCTATCCCGACCGAAAAGATGCCGGTCAGGTCTTCTCCAGAGTACACAACAACGGATGCTGATGAGAGCGTGAAAATTCGTTCACCTGCGTGACCTTGGTCTCGGCCACTTCGCGCGTGAACACGCCGCAGACGCCCTTGCCGCGCGTATGCACGTGGAGCATCACTTGGGTGGCCAACTCGCGCGTCATGTTGAAAAAAGTCTCCAACACCACCACTACAAAGTCCATCGGCGTAAAGTCATCGTTCAGCAATACGACCTGATACAGCGGCGGACGCTGCACTTCCGGGCGGGATTCCTCGACGACCAGACCGTGCTGGCGCTCAAATTGACGTTCGGGTTCCTGTGACATCTGTGTCGCGTTCAAAACTCGCACCGATCCGAGACGAATTATACCGCTCTGTATAGCCGCTGCCTCCATTTTCAACCATGCCGCGCCGGGCGGCTCGTGTAACAATATGCAAGCACGAAACGGACCACGTGTACCGGGGTACGGTCACGCCATGAGCAGAGAGGGTGTAATTGGATAACTTGAGTTCAGACGCGATCTGGCGCCCGGACGTCACCGTCGCCTGCATCGTGCCGCGCGGCCAGCAGTTCCTGCTGGTGGAAGAGCGCGTGCGCGGGGAACTGGTGCTGAACCAGCCCGCCGGTCATCTGGAGCGAGGCGAATCGCTGGCGCAGGCCGCGCTGCGCGAGACGCTGGAGGAAACCGCCTGGACGGTACGGCTGACCGGCCTGGTCGGCATCTACCAGTGGACCAATCCGGACAACGACACGCATTTTTTGCGCTTCACGTTCTCCGCCGAGCCGCTGGCGCACGAAGCATCGCGCCCGCTCGATGCCGGCATCGTGCGCGCGGTTTGGATGACGCGCGACGAAATAGCGGCGGCATCGGGTCGCCTGCGCAGCCCGATGGTGTTGCGCGGCGTGGACGACTACCTCGACGGCCGGCGCCAGCCGCTGGAGAGCCTGATCGCACTGCCGGCGGTCCGATGAGCGCGGCGCCGGCGAACGCCGCGCCGATCGTGGTCGGCGTGTCGGGCGGAGTCGACTCGTCGGTCGCCGCGTTGCTGCTGTGCCGTGCGGGCCATGCCGTGAGCGGCATGTTCATGCAGAACTGGGAGGAAGACGAGCGCTTCGGCGAGTGCCACGCCGAGCGCGACCGCGCCGATGCCGTGCGCGTGTGCGCGCGCTTGGGCATCGCCTTTCACGCGCGCAACTTCGCGGCCGAGTACTGGGATCGCGTGTTCGAGCATTTCCTGGCCGAGTACCGCCGCGGGCGCACGCCGAATCCGGACGTGCTGTGCAACCGCGAGATCAAGTTCAAGACGTTCCTCGAGCACGCGCGCGCGCTCGGTGCCACGCGCATCGCCACCGGCCACTATGCCCGCACCGATTGCGTCGGCGGCCGCCATCGCCTGCTGCGCGCGCTCGACGGCAACAAGGACCAGAGCTATTTCCTGCACGCACTCGGACAGGAGCAGCTCGCGGCCACGCTGTTTCCGATCGGCGAATTGCCGAAACCCGACGTGCGTCGTCTGGCGCGCGAAGCCGGCCTGGTCACGCATGACAAAAAGGACTCGACCGGAATCTGCTTCATCGGCGAGCGCAATTTCCGCGAATTCCTCGGCCACTACATTCCGGCGCGGCCGGGCGAAATGCGCACGCCCGAGGGCACGGCGCTGGGCGAGCACGCCGGCGTCATGTACTACACGCTCGGCCAGCGCGGCGGTTTGCGCATCGGCGGACGCCGCGACGCCGCCGGCGGCGCATGGTACGTGGTCG
>Ga0157378_10000019_pt1 | contig 132704 bp, 110 predicted proteins | sample M65metaG_FD_115309 | JGI IMG/M metagenome (GOLD analysis project Ga0157378, IMG submission 115309) | Miscanthus rhizosphere microbial communities from Kellogg Biological Station, Michigan, USA - M6-5 metaG | ecosystem: Host-associated > Plants > Roots > Rhizosphere > Soil | place: USA...
GGACGACGCATATATTGACTCCATTCGGAACCTGACAAATGTCGCGCGCGAAAAAGCGAAAGCTGAACTCCACGTAGCGGCGTTTCAGGTCATTGCCGGATCGCCCGCCGCTGCGGGCGCGACGTACATGTTCTTCAGGCCGATGAAGTCGCTCTCCGATTACGATTTGCGGATTGGCGCTCGCGTCCGCCAAGCCATGAGCGACGAACAGAAGAAGAAGGCCGATAAGACCGCCGGAGAGGTAATCCTTAACACGGAAACAAGCGTATACTCTTTCATGCCGCAGATGAGCTACGTCCCCAAAGAGATGATCGCGCGTGACGCCGCTTTCTGGGGACCCAAAACTAAAGAAGCTGCAATGTCCAAGCCGAGGAAACGGCCCGCGAAAGCGGATTCAAAGGCCGCTAATCCACAGTAAATAAATCCTCATGCGGCGCGAATAGTTAATCCGATTGAAGATTTGTTCGGATTAGCATTCGCGCCCCGTGTGGTTAATCATGCCGCAACGCACGCGCGGGATCGATCCGAGCCGCGCGTGACGCGGGATACAAAGCCGCGAGAATTGAAACGAACAGCGCGAAAGCAATCGCGCCCAACCACAGGTAAGGTGGCAGAGAAAAGAAGTCGACGAACGATGCGCCCTGCGGTTTCAGAATGAAGCGATAAGCGAGCCGGTTCGCCACCGCGTCGATGCCCCACGCGGCGAGGCACCCGATAATCCCTCCCGTCAACCCAATCACCGCGGCTTCGAAAAAGAAGATCAATTTGATTTCGCGGTCCTCGGCGCCAATCGCTTTCATGATTCCAATTTCACGCGTCCGCTCGAGGATCGACATGATCATCGTGTTCGCAATGCCAAATGACGCGACCAGCAAAGAAATCCCGCCGAGCAATCCCAACACCGAATCGATAATCAGAAATACGGTACGAATCTGATCGAGTTGATCGACGATCGAAAAACTGCCAAAGCCCATCTCCTGAATTCGTTTCCGTACTTCAGTAAGTGCAACCGGATCACTGACGCGCACAACTGCCGAACCATAGCCTTCGTTTTGCGCTTCGTTGAGTTGCCCACTCTGCTTCGCGAGCGCGAGCGCGACTTCGCTCATCGGATTGCGATGCTTGTGCTGCCAGTCACGCGCAATCGGCAGAGGCACATAGACTCCTGCCCCCAGCATTAAACCGGGATTACCACCCTGCGCGGCGCCCTCGCGTTTGTCGTGACCAAGCACACCAACAATTTTCAAAGTCTTTCCGGAAACAGCATTCGCTGGGGGCCGATCACTTTCTTCGAGCGGCAAACCGAAGAAACTGAAGCCTCCCTCATCTTCCGATTTCTCCGCTTCGTCCTTCGCTGTTTTGTCCTGTTGATTTGTTTCGCCGCGCGTCGTCAAAAGCTCGATTGTCTGACCGATGGCATCTTCAGGTTTCGCGAAACCGCAGGTCTCCGCGACCACGTCGTCAAGCACGGCGTCGTCAGCGCTCGTACTGCTCAACATCTTTCCGGCCGCAAAGATCTTGAAGCGCGATGATGAATTTGGAACCGAAGCTCCGGAAACTGATTGGGGGGCAACACGACCGTTGCAACGGACGTATACATTGAAGTTGATGTCCGGCTCGACATACGCGACGCCGGGAATCTTCTGAATATCAGCAACCGCTGCATCATCCAGAATGCGTGTGGGCGCCTGATTTGCTCTGAACGCCGGGCCGCGACGATCACCGGGATTATCGTCCCGGCCTTTTGCCTCGACGTTCGTCATCGCCATGGTGAAAACGCTCTTGCCGAACACCCGAATCTCATTGAACAGGTCGAGCGCGCGAAATCGCGTTAGCATGTTGCGCTGCAACCCGAGACCGAATGAAACCATCGTGACAATCACTGCGACGCCAACAATTACACCCATCGAAGTTAGCGTGGCGCGCAGCTTCGCTTCGCGCAGGTTTCTCAAAGACAGTTTTAGTAGGTCTGCGAAAGACATTGTGACAGAGCAACTTACGGAGGTGAGATTAACTCATTTTTCGACCCTGCGGAAAGGCGAAAACCGTGTCGTATTTCGGGCCGATTCTGACGCAAATCGGGTGAAAAAAAGGTGCAACCACATCAGCCATTCGCGAATCTTAGTAATGTCCGTTGGTCATCCCGATTTACCTCACAACGTAATTTTGAAATTGGAGAATATAAGCATGAAAACACCCAGACATCTACTCACAAGGTTAATCGCGGCTTTTGCGTTGGTCTTCACCGTCAGCGCGGCAGCCGTTGCCAAAAAGAATTCTGATACAGCCTTTTCAAACATTAAGATCGGTAACTTCGGTCAGATGGACGAACGGTTCTATCGTGGCGCCCGCCCGAAGCAGAAAGATTTTCAAGCGCTCAAAGATTTGGGCATTAATACCATCATTGATTTGACGGATAACACCCCGGAAGAACGTGGCTACGCTGAAGCAGTCGGACTGAAATACGTGAACATCGCGATTCCTGACAAAAAGGATCCGAGCGATGCTCAGGTGGCTGAGTTTCTGAAGGTCGTCGACAATCCGGCGACTGGAAAGTTCTACGTGCACTGTGCTGGTGGCCGTCACCGCACGGGCGTGATGGGCGCGATTTATCGCTTCAACAATTATCACTGGAATTTCGATCAGGTTTACGACGAGATGCTGAAGTTTGACTTCTACACCTCAAATGGTCACGGTGGTCAGAAGACGTACGTTGAAAACTACGCACGTCACATGCAGTCCGAAAGTGCTACACCGATCGCCACGCAAGGTAGCAAGTAAGTCCACGAGTTCCCTTTAAGGACGCTCCGTCTGAAGGGCCGTCGCGCAATGCGGGGGCTCTTTTTTTGTGTTTTCCACGCGGTTCTTGCAGCAACCTAAAACTTTTCTTGCGAAAGCCTGACGCGTCGATCTAAGCACACCAATTGCTCGGTTGAGTTCGATTTCCCTCGTGGACAGCCGCACCGGCTGAATTGTCAGTGCTCTCCTTAATTGAGGAACACCATGAAATCGCTCAGAAGGACTCGCGTGCTTGCAGTTATTGCGAGCCTCTTAATCATTTTCGCGTCACTGGAAGTTTTCTCAACCGTCAAAGCCGAGAAAAAGAAGAAGGACAAAGAAGAAAAAGGCACGCCGGTGCTCTGGCGCGATCCGGGCAACATGCGTAAACGCGATTTGTATTACGGCCCGGGCTCGGAAGCTCTGGCGCCGAAGCCGCCATTCCGCTTCGTCAAAGAGGTCAAAGAGGGCGGCATGCCGAAGTTCGATGTCGAAGACGCGCGCGGCGTGAAGTGGCGCGTGAAACTTGGTGAAGAAGCGCAAGCCGAAACGGCGGCGTCGCGCCTGGTGTGGGCGGCGGGTTACAACGCCGAAGAGTCTTACTATTTCAATCGCGCGGACATTGATGGCATGAAGAAACTTTCGCGCGGCCAGAAATATGTGCAAGGCAATTCAGTGGTCGGCGCGCGTTTTGAGTCTCGGCGCGAAAACATCAAACGCGGCAAGGAGTGGAGCTGGCGTGACAACCCATTCAAGAACACGCGCGAGCTGAACGGCCTTAAGACGATGATGGTGATGCTGAACAACTGGGACACATTTAAGAAGAACAACAAAGTGCTGCATGACAAAGACACGAACGAAGCCCGCTACACGGTCACCGACCTGGGCGCAACGATGGGCCGGGCCGCAGGGATCGGAGCCGGTCGATCGAAGAACAACGTGCGCGATTACACGCGCGCGCGATTCGTAAAGAAGGTTGACGGCGACAACGTGAAGTTCGCTTACGACCTGCACCCGAAGAAATTAGGTCTGCTGAGCGTTTTGTATCCACCGTATTTCATTCGCCAGCATAAAGCGACGACGACGATGAATAAGGTGCCGGTGAGCGATGCCGCGTGGATCGGTTCGAAGATGGCCGAGTTGTCAGATGATCAATTGCGCGATGCATTTCGCGCGGCAGGTTACGATCGCGCGACACAGGACGCCTACGCGCGCGGGTTGCGAAATCGAATTAATCAGTTGAATCGTCTGCGGGATGCGGAGTTGGCGAGCCGGCCGCGACGAGCGCGATAGCGAGTGCGAATCGCCAAGATGGAAAAGTTCAGTAGACTTTCGCGAGGGCAACGGAGTCGGGTCGCTTTTAAACCGATGTCGTTTGCTCCAGCACTTGATCGAAGGGTATGACTGTGGAGCGCCAAAGGCGCGACCATGCTATAGCCTGGGCCACCGGCCCAGGTTATCCGCGCGTATAGATTCCGAGCGCGCTGAAGGCGCAAATGATTAGTCCGACGTTGGCCTAGGCTTTTGCATAGCGCGTCCTTGGCGCTCTTACTCATTCCTTCAGCGACGCCATATCGATCGTGAAGCGATACTTCACATCGCCATGCAGCATTCGGTCGTAAGCTTCGTTGACCTTTTGAATTGGGATGACTTCAACGTCGGCGGTGATGTTGTGCGCGCCGCAAAAGTCGAGCATCTCCTGCGTTTCCGCGATGCCGCCAATTGCCGAACCTGACAAACTGTGACGGCCACCGATTAGCGCAAACGCGGCGACCCCCATCGCCTCAGGCGGCGCGCCAACCAGCGTGATATTGCCGTCGCGGGCGAGCAGTCCGAGATAAGCGTTGATGTCATGCTTGGCTGAGACCGTGTCGAGAATGAAATTGAACGTCCCAAGGTGCTTTTGCATCTCGTTCGCGTCGCGTGAAATCACCACTTCATCAGCGCCGAGCCGCATCGCGTCTTCTTTCTTTTCCGGCGACGTCGAGAAAACGACCACGTGCGCGCCGAACGCATGCGCCAGCTTCACACACATGTGACCAAGTCCGCCCAAACCAACCACTCCCACCTTTTTGCCGGCAGTCACATTCCAGTGCCGCAAAGGCGAGAAGGTTGTAATGCCCGCGCAAAGAAGAGGCGCAGTGTGAGCCAGATCGAGATTCTCGGGAATCCGCAACACGAAACGTTCATCAACCACAATCGAATCCGAGTACCCGCCAAGGGTCACGCCCCCCAAGTGCCTGTCGGGCGAGTTGTACGTGAGAATTCTCTCGGGACAAAACTGCTCAAGTCCCGCTTTGCACTCGCCGCACATGCCATCGGAATCCACCAGACAACCAACACCGACCGTGTCGCCTTCCTTGAACTTCTTGACGCCGGATCCGATGCCGGTAACACGGCCAACGATTTCATGTCCGGGCACTATCGGGTATTGAGTCTCGGCAAACTCGCTCCATTCGTTGCGCACTGAATGAAGGTCTGAGTGGCAAATGCCGCAGAAAAGAATCTCGATCCGCACATCGGTGCCGGCCGGATCGCGCCGCGGAATTGTCGTTGGTGCGAGCGGCGATTTCGCACTAGTCGCCGCATAAGCTTTCACGTTATTCATGCTTAACTGACTCCCCAAACTAAACCGTCAAAACGTCGCTCGGCGCTTCTTCCTCGCGTCTGAACTGCAATTCATAAAGTCGTGAATACAACCCGCCGCGCTCAAGCAGTTCCTGATGAGTTCCCTGCTCTGCGACGCGTCCACCTTCGATGACGAAGATGACGTCCGCGCGACTAACCGTTGCGAGCCGGTGCGCAATCACAATGGAAGTCCTGCCCGCCATTAACTTCGACAACGCGTCAAAAACCAGTTCTTCAGATTCTGCGTCGAGGCCGGACGACGGTTCGTCCATCACGAGAATTGGCGCATTGCGAATGATCGCGCGCGCGATTGTGACGCGCTGACGCTGTCCACCCGACAAAGTCACGCCGCGCTCGCCTACCATCGTGTCGTAGCCTTCGGGCATGCGGAGGATGAATTCTTCGGCATTGGCCATTTGCGCGGCGCGAATGATTTCTTCGCGCGTCGCCTCAGGTTTTCCGTACGCGATGTTTTGCCAAATCGTCGCGCGAAATAATGTACTCTCCTGCAAGACGAAAGAAATTTGCCGGCGTAACGATTTGATTTTGAATTTCCGAACGTCCTCGCCATCAATCTTGATGACACCGCCGGTCAGGTCATAGAACCGCGGGAGCAGGCTCACAATCGTGGTCTTGCCCGCGCCTGTCGGACCCACTAAGGCTGCCAACTGTCCGGCCTTGATGTTCATGCTTAGATCCTTGAGCAGCGGCTGCTCAGCGCTATACGAGAAGGCGACGTGTTCATAATCAATGTCGCCGCGAAACTTTGGTGCCTTTTTCGCGCCGGGAATATTGCGCACACGTTGTTCGTTTTCGAGCACTTCTCGAATGCGCTCCCAGCCAACGTCGGCTTTGGAGATCGTGTCGGTCATCTTCGAGAGCTCGCGCATCGGCTTGTACATCTTGGCGAGGTAGAGCAGGAACACGAGCAGCTCGCCGGACGTCAGCGCGCCGCTCACCACCAGACGCGAACCCCACCACAGCACGAGACAAGTGCCGCACGCGACAATCACTTCGACCAGTGGCGACAGCTTCGCCTTCAAACTCCGCGCCGCCAGCGAGCGTTCGACGCTCTCCAGACTTCGCTGCTCGAAACGCTCTTGCTCATAGTCTTCACGCGCGAACGCCTTGACGACGCGAATCGATGAGAGGACTTCTTCCAGGACTGAAACGACTTCGCCCTCTTTGCGTCGCACATCGCGCGACGCTTCCTTGATGCGACGGGTGTAGTGATATACGACCCAGAACAACCCCGGTGCTACTACCATCGCAATCAGCGTGAACTGCCAGTTGAGATAAAACATCACGCCGAGCATGCCAAGCAGCGTCAGCACATTCACGAGCATGCCGAGCAGGACGTTCGAAATCAGATTCTGTACCGCATCGATGTCGCTGGTGACGCGACTGATCAAATCTCCCGTGCGTTTCTGGTCGTGATACGCGAGCGAAAGTTTCTGAATGTGACTGTAGAGCACGCTGCGCAGGTCGTGCATCACCCACTGCCCGACGCTGGTGGTCAGATATTTCTCGCCGTAAGAACTGATCGCGCCGAAGAGCGCAATTAAGATGACCGCAATCGCGGCGAAATTCAGAATGGACAGTTTGTCTGTGCCGATGAATTGGACAATGCTGGCGAGCCAATCAGGCATGTGCTTCGAACCGAAGACGTAATCGAAGACAACCTTGAGCGGCCACGGCTCGAGCAAGTCAGTCACGCTTTCGCCGAGGACGGCAATGAAAGCGAGCGTCAAGCTCGGCCAATGTGGGAACAGCAGATCCGTAATCCGAATCTTCTTCTGCTTCATTGTTCAGTGCATACAGTACGGCGGAAGGAATTTTCTGTCGAGATCAGAATGGCTTGGTACAGAACCGCGAGCGGTAGCGAGCGGGTTAAGGAGGCACTAAATATCCGCGGGATTCGTAACACACGAAGCTGGTTAAAACTTGCGCCCTTGTCCCGCTCGCTACCGCTCGCGGTTCTGTAAAGCGGGTTAGATCCCGTTACAAGGCGGCAGCGTTGAAAGTATCGCCTTGTCTCACGTCGCCGGTTTCAAATCCGCTGCGAAACCAACGCGAGCGCTGCTCAGACGTGCCGTGTGTGAACGAGTCAGGAACGACATAGCCTTGACCCTCGCGTTGCAGACGGTCATCGCCGACAGCGCTGGCGGCACCCAGAGCTTCTTCGATGTCGCCGGGTTCGACGATCCCGCGGTTGCGCGCATAATGCGCCCAAACACCGGCGTAGAAGTCGGCCTGCAGCTCCAATCGCACGGACGTGCCGTTGGCTTCGTCTTCACTTTGGTAACGGCGCGCGGCATTCACACGATCGCTTGTCCCGAGAAGTTTCTGCACGTGATGGCCAACTTCGTGCGCGACCACGTAAGCAGCGGCAAAATCGCCGGGCGCGCGGAATCTCGTGCGCAATTCATGAAAGAAGGAAAGGTCGATATAGAGCTTCTCATCGGCGGGACAATAGAATGGCCCGACGGCGGCGCCAGCACCGCCGCAACCCGTGTCTACCTGATCAGTGAACAAGACGAGCGTTGGTTTCCGATATTGTTTGCCCGCCCGGCGAAGGATATCGCCCCAGGCATCTTCGGTTTCGGCGAGGACAACCGCGACAAACTGCTTGAGTTCCTCTTCTTCGGGATTCGTCGGTCGCGAACTCTGAACCGAGTTGTCGCTGTTTGGCAACTGCCGGAGCAACTGACGTGGATCTGCTCCAAACAACAACGCGATTATCAGGACTGCGACACTGCCGAGACCACCGAGCGCAATCTTCCCGCCCGTCACGCCGCGACGATCTTCGATGTTTTCACTTTGCCGTCGATCTTTCCACTGCATTTCCGGAAACCTCCTCGCAGTCGCCGCCACGGCGATTGGGACTAAATCTGTGAGGTGTGACTTTATGCAGGAGCTAAGGATCAGGACAATCGCGTCAGGTATTCGGGTCGATGCCTTCGAAATACATCTGACTGTCGAACGGTTCGTCTCCGTCGGCGACGCGCACGCGCACGTAGGAGCCGTCCGGCTGAAGCTCACGGGCGTTTGTGTTGTCGCGTAAATAAACGTCCAGGACGTCCTCTTTCAAATATTTTTTTAGCCGAGGGTCTTCGAGTGGCGTCACGACTTCAACGCGTCGATTTAGGTTGCGGACCATCCAATCGGCGCTGCCCATGTAAACCTCTTCCGCGCCGTCGTTCAGGAAATAGAGCACGCGACTGTGTTCGAGAAATCGGCCGACAATGCTGCGCACGCGAACATTCTCAGACAATCCCGGCACGCCGGGCCGCAGCATGCAGACGCCACGGATGATCAGATCGATGGAAACGCCTGCCTGTGAAGCCTCGTAGAGAGATTCTATGATGTCTTTATCCGCCAGGCGATTTAGTTTGGCGACGATGCGCGCCGATCGTCCGACTTTTGCGTGGGCGGTTTCCCGTTCGATCAGTTGTGTGATGCGCTCACGCAAATTGACCGGCGAAACCATTAGCTTCCGATAGTCTTTCTGTTTCGAAAGGCCAGTCAAAAAATTGAAGAACTCCGTGGCATCTTCTCCGGTCTCTGCGTCAGCAGTGAGAAGGCCGAAATCCGTATATGTCGAAGACGACGTCGGATTGTAGTTTCCGGTCGCGATGTGGACGTAGCGGCGCAGCGCCTGTCCCTCGCGCCGTACGACCAGCGTCAGCTTGCAATGCGTCTTTAAGCCAATGAGTCCATAGACCACGTGCACACCCGCTCGCTCTAGTCTCTGTGCCCACTCGATGTTGTTCTCTTCATCGAAACGGGCTTTCAATTCGATCAGCGCAGTTACCTGCTTGCCCATCTCACCGGCCTGTCGCAAGACTTCAGCGATCTCAGATTGCTGCCCGGTCCGGTACAAACAAATCTTAATGGCAAGGACGTTCGGATCGAATGCGGCCGCGCGAATAAAATCGATCACGACCGAATAGTCCGTATAGGGATGATGCAGCAGCACGTCGCCTTGTTTGATCGTGTCGAAGATCGATTTGCGCTCTTTCAATGGCGCGGGAATGATGGTTTGTAACGGTCGGGCCTTTAGCTGCGGACGATCCAATTCGTAGAGTTCATTCAAATCCTGAATATTAAGCGGGCCGTCCAGCACATAGACGTCATCTGGCTCAACCCCGATCGATTCCATCAGATATCCGGCCATCTCGTCGGACATACCTTTTGAAATCTCCAGCCGCACAGGCGCGCCAAAGCGTCGCTTGCGCAATTCCTGTTGCAGCGCGCGCAACAAATCTTCGGCTTCGTCTTCGCGCACATCGATGTCCGCATCGCGCGTAACGCGGAACGTATGTGCCTCCAACACCGTCATTCCCGGAAACAGCGCGGTGAGGTTCGCCGCGATTATTTCGCTGAGGAACGTGTACTTCGAATGCGGCCCAACCTGGACGAGCCCGTGCAGAGTCTGTGGCACCTTCAAACGAACAAACGAAGACTTGGCGTCTTCGGAGTCGGCTGACCTAACCATGATTCCGAAATTGAGGCTCAACCCTGAAATGTAGGGGAACGGGTGGGCCGGATCGACTGCGAGCGGCGTCAGAACCGGGAAAACGTGATGTGCGAAATATTCGTCGGCTCGTTCACGTTCGACCTTCGACAACGAAGTATATGGCGCAACCTCCAAGCCGTTGCGCGCGAGTTCGGGCAGGATTACTTCCCGCAGCGCACGCATTGCGTCGGCCATCATCGGAACGAGGCGATCCCGGATGGCTTGTAACTGCTCCGCCGCAGTCAAACCGTCGGGTGACGGCTTGAGGTATCCATGCTCGACCTCTTCCTTCAGACCAGACACGCGCACCATGAAAAACTCATCAACGATATACGAAAAGATCGTGATAAACCGCAGCCGCTCGAGCACTGGATTTCGTTTATCGTGCGCTTCATCCAGAACCTGACGAAAGAATTCGATCAGGCTGAGTTCGCGATTGAGCAGATGGCTTGCTGTTCGCGTGGCGACCATAAGTTTCGGGCGCGCCGGTTCGGCCGCGGCCAGGCGTTCTTTTAGCGATGTGTTGTTAATTGGTTGCATGATTACGTGTTGGGGAGAACTGATCTGAAGTCGGAAAACTGATCCAGTGTCGAAATAGCCCGACAGCGACAGAGGAATCAGCAACTTGCATTCCGAGCGACAAAGGTCAGAAGCCGTCGCCCCCCGGAACGTTGTGCGGCGCGCTGAACCCAATGGAGAGGAACAAGTCGCTTACAAAATCGATGCAATTAAATCGTACGATTTTGCGGAATTAGCGGCCGATTTTGGGATTGTGTGGGTGGTTGAGCGATAAGGAATGCTTGGGTAATTTTGCGCCGCTTCTAAGGGCTGAGGATGAAAGTCTAGCGCTCTCCTTAGGCGCTAAACGCACTGCGCGACTCTCTCGACCTCGGTCGAGAGAGTCGCAGAAAAACCAAAAACAAAAGTCAGCGCTAAGCCTTCACCCTAACCCTCTACCCGACGGAGAGAGAATGAAACATTCGATTCTCTGTCTCTTCTCAGTCGAACAAATGTCGCACCGCGTCGGTGTTCCAATCGGCGAGGCTTGCGCTGACGACATCAGCGCCGGCCGCGCGCAGCAAGGATTCGGTGACGGTATTTGTAACGGCGAGTGTACGCATGCCGGCGGCTTGTCCCGCTTTAACTCCGGGCGGCGCATCCTCAATCACAAGACATTCGCTCGGAAGCAACGGCAACTCTCGATCATTCCGGCGCTGCTCGTTAAGCAACTCAAGCGCGCGTTGATAGCAATCCGGCGCCGGCTTGTGATTAAGACCCGGTGCGGCGGTCACAATCACCGTGAAGCGTCCGAGAAGATTTGCGGGAGCGAGCACGTGTTCAATCTCTGACAGTTCAGCCATGCTTACGATACCCAAATCGAACTCACGCGAGGCCTCTTTAACGAACGTGATGACCCCGGGAGCGAACGGCACTTCTGATTCGATAATCGAACGGTGCAGCTCATGCTCGCGATCAACGATGGTCCGCGTGATTTCGTCATCGACTTCGCGACCAGCGCGCGCAAAGGCGGCGCGCGTGAAAGCCACATCGTCCATCCCGAGGCACTTAAAATAATCGTCGTCGTTGAGTTCGACGTTATGCGTTTGCAGCACTTCACGGTACGCGCGCAGGTGAATGCGCTCGTCATCGATGATGACGCCGTTGAAGTCAAAGAAGATTGCCTGAATCATCCGTTAGTTCCCCTTCTCACTTTGGGAGAAGGGTTAGGGATGAGGGTTTGCCTCGAAGAATGTGTATCAATATATTTCCTGCGAGTCTCCAAACATGTTTGGAGATTCGCAGGAGGAAGAAGACAAACGATCCCTTTGCTGCTAAATCCCGCACCCTGCCTTTCCCAAAGGGAGAGGGGAAAACCATTTAACCGGCGGTGGTTGAGGTGCTCCGCACCTCAACCAGACGCTCATTCTGCTCCGCGAACAAGAGCGGCAAACGCTCGCTTTCCAACACATCAAGTCGTCGCAGCACTTCGGAAAGCGCGAGTTCATTTTTCAGATTCACTTGATAATCCAGGTCCGCGCGCAGACGATCCTTCGAGCCCTGGCGGTTCTGCGACATCATGATGATCGGCGCCTGCAACCCAGCGATGATTCCCATGACCAGGTTCAGCATCTGATAAGGCGCGGCGTCGAATCCCTTCACCAGAATGTAAGAGTTGAAGATGATCCAAGCGATGATGATGCCGATGGCCGTAATAATGAACTTCCAGCTACCGCCAAATTCGGCGATGGCATCGGCCGCGCGATCCGAGATCGTCATCCGCTTGTCCTGCTCTTCATTGACGTTGCGCGACACGCGTTGTTGCAACATCTTGTCGGTGTGACGCAGCCGTTGGAAGACGGCGCTCAACATCTCGAGCGCCACGCCCGGATTGGTGTTGATGAATCGCAGGAAGTTTTCGCGCGACAAGACGGAAAGTTGCGCATCTTCGATTACAGCGGCGTCAGCCGACCGCTGCTTGCCGTCAATGATGGACATCTCGCCAAAGAAATCGCCTTGCGCCAACTCAGCCAAAACGATCTCTTTTCCGTCCGCATCGTGCACGGCGATGCGCACCCGCCCGCTTTGAATCAGATACATCGCGTCGCCAGGTTCGCCCGCATGAAACAGCGATGTGCCGGTGACGACGGGACGGCTCTTCAGCAGTGTCAGGAGTTCGTGAGCCGCATCGTCACTCAGCGATGCAAAGAGCGGCACCGAACGAATTGCTTCCAGCGTCAGGCCCTGGGGAATGGTTGTGGACATAGACAACTCCGTTGATTCATGGGTTATTGATTCATTGTGTCATTGACTCATTGACTCATTGTAAGAAAATGAAACTCGGGCACCGAAGCAATGAATCAATGACTCAATGGGTCAATGACTCAATTCGCGTTCAATCAACAATTCTTCCGTCTTTCATCGTGATAATTCGATCGGCAAAGCTGGCAGCCAATTCGCGATCATGGGTCACCAGCAGCACCGTCAGACGATCGCTCTTAACCATTTCTCGCAATAACGCCAGCAACTCACGAGCGCGGGTCGAGTCTAAGTTTCCCGTGGGCTCGTCGGCAAGCAAGACCCGCGGACGATTGGCGAGCGCGCGCGCAATCGCGACGCGCTGCTGTTCGCCGCCCGACAACTCCGAAGGACGATGCTCGATGCGATCTGACAAACCGACGCGCTCCAGCAACTCTGACGCACGCTTGCGCCGCTCCGTCCCGCGCACGCCTCCGAACGCCAGCGCCAGCCGCACGTTCTCCACCGCGGTCATCGTCGGAATCAAATTGAAGTTCTGAAAGATCATGCCGACTGAAAACCGGCGATACCGCGCCATCTGTTTTTTCGTGCGCGGACCGAGCGGCTCTGAGTCAAACAAAACATCACCGCTGGTGGGACGATCGAGGCCACCCAACAAGTTAAGTAACGTAGACTTCCCCGAACCCGATGTCCCCTGAATCCCCACGAACTCGCCTTCGTGTGCACTCATCGTGACGCAACTAAGTGCAACGACTTCGTTTGCGCCCATTTGATAGACACGTGTTACGTCGCGGGTTTCGATTATCTGCATGAAAGTTTCACCACAGAGACCACAGAGAAAACAAGAAAACGGCAAAGCGCAAGTGTCCGAAATCTTCCTTACTCACAAGCCACAGCTCTTTCCCTCTTTCCCCCTTTCCCTTTCCCCTTTGCCCTTTGCCCTTTGCCCTTTTTTCCGTTCTGTCCTCACTCTGTGTCCTCTGTAGTTAATTTCCGACGGGAGCGGCTCCACGCGCGACGCGCCATAACTCAAACTCCTCGTCGTCAAATCCCTTCAACGGAATGGTGAATTGCTTCGCGCTCAGTCCGGCGGGACATTCCTGCAAAAGCTCACGCACTTCGTGATCGGAATACACGGCAGTCGAGATCACTACATCGCCGCCGGTCGATTGTCCCTCCAGGCGCGCGGCAAGATTTACGGTTGAACCAAAATAATCCAAGCGATCGTTGAGCGTAACGGCGATGCAAGGTCCAGTGTGCATTCCTGCTTTCAAAGTCAACGGCAGCATGCCGTCGGGCGGATTCGCAAGTAGCTCCTGCGCCTCAAGCATGGCGCGCAGAGCATTTGCCGGACGTCGAAATACAGCCATGACCGCATCACCTATCGTCTTCACCAGCGCGCCATCCTGTTCAGCAATCGACTGCTTCAAAACGTCGAAGTGATTCATCACCCGGCCAAACGCAGTTGCGTCACCAATCTCTCGATAAAGTCGCGTCGAGTTCTTCAGATCGGTGAAGAGGACAGTGAGAGTTCCCACCGAAATCTGCTCACCCGGCCTTAACGCTTCCCGCGCAAACAGGTCGCGGAACATCTGCACTGTGGTTACTTCCGCCGCCGTCGCAGCATCGTCCGACCATTTAGTCCGCTCGAGGATGAAAAGCTGTTCAATCGCCGTCGCGTTTTCAAATTGCAAATCACACTTGTGCGAGATTTCAATCTCTTCGCTCGACCATCCGTCGGATTGTGCGCGCAGAGACACTCCGCATTGGCCGCGATCGCTTGCGCGCAGATGCTGCCAGCCTGGAACATTCATCGTGCGCAGCCGATAGCGACCTTCCTCAAGTTTAATCGACACCGATCGTTGCGCACCCGCGGGCAGCAACTGCTGCGCAACGATGTGCGGAGTTACTTGCGGACCGCCAATGCAAAATATGTCCACTTTCACGTGACGAATCGAGCCGTTAGGGTGAAACGTGAGTTCGACCGATTGCTCGAAGTTCACATCAAAGTCGATGTTGCAACCGTCGCAATGAACGTTTCGCGATACTTCGTCAAGCGAATCTTTTGCTTCACCGCCGCGACACATGGGACAAATCAAATTCCACTGCAGGTCCAGCATTCCAACACGAGTAGCTTGAAAACAGAGTTCCAGGATCTCGCGGCGCGGCTTGTTCCACTTCCGCGCGAGCTCGTACGGCCGGATGCGCGCGAGGGCGAAATCGTCTCCCTTCACAATGTGCTCGAGCAGCAATGCCACCTGTTCCGAATCGCAACCGTTTTCACCGAGTCGCTTGCCAAGCTCCATCAGTCGTGTCTGACCGCCCGGGGTGAATTCAATTTCAGAAGATCTCACCGTGGCCGAAGGGACCGCGCGCATGGCTAAATGATCATAGTCACGGAAAGTTCGCGCAAACCTTCCCTTGCTGATAATGCCAACTTGAAGGGGAATTGCGAGCAGACCGAGAAGATTGTTGGGGGTCGCCCACACTTCATAGACAAGTTTTGTTCCCGCTGAATCGTCGCGCGCTCTCAACGTGGCGAGCACGCGCAACTCAGCGACGGGTCCTTTCGAGTATCGGCGGACCACGCCAAAACGTTCCGGGCGCACCCACTCGAACGGTTGCTCTTCCCATTCGATCGGAATACCAAAGGTCGTGAGTCGCAGCCGACGAGCGTTTCCGCGACTCTCACCGACGGCTTCAACTGTAGGAACGCCGGTATCCCGATTGAAACGATTTGTGTCAGAGACAAGCGGCCAGAGCTGTTCAGGAGAAGAGTTGAGGTCGAACTCCCAGCGGTAATGGAATTCGCGGAATGACATAGACATCAGACGTCAGAGATCAGACGTCAGACATCAGATATCGGACGTCAGCGCGCAGAATCATTGAAAGGCAATCACAAATAGAGACGGATTTTTTATCATGCTACCGAGCATTTTTCCTATTTCTCTGCACATTCCGACAAGAATATCGTGTTGTTGGACAGATATGTATGCGCAATCTCGTGCAGAATCCAAGGAAGAATCTGTTTCGCTATTCTCTCCATCACAGTCAGTCAACTTGCTAACAGAGTGGGCTTCGTATCGTCGTTTCGCCCACGCCTCACGCAGGTTTAGACAGACCGAGCGTGAAGACCGGCGAATCTGACTCGTTAATGCAAACCGTTCTTCAGGCGGGAAGCACCGGGATAATTCGAAGATTCTCATCGAACGTTCGTATGCGAGTTGGTAGACCTTGAGATCTTTTGCGGAGTTTTTTCGCTCGGACTGTCTGGGAGCAGCTGAAGGCATCGATGTTTTCTCCTGGGAAATGAAGAACCATTGCTGACTTCTGGCGTCTGACGTCTGATGTCTGTCTTTACACGACCTTGTACTCCGAATCTACATCTTCATCTGAAAATGCCACGCGGTAGTTTTTGGATTGCACCTGCTTGGTGATCAGCAGGTCGTCTTTTGTCTTCAGTAAGTCGGCGCGGTTGTAAACAGAGAGTTCGAAGTTATAGCCGTGGGTAATTGCGTCTTTCGGACAAGCCTCAACGCAGAAACCGCAAAAGATGCAACGACCGTAGTCGATGTTGTAGACCTTCGCGTAGCGCTCATCGACGCCAGTGCGCTCTTCCGCGGGACGCGGATCGTCGGCCGCTTCGATGTAAATGCATTCGGATGGGCACGCCGCGGCGCAGAGAAAACACGCGACGCACTTTTCGCGACCGAGTTCATCAACGTGAAGCAAGTGCTGCCCGCGATAACGCGGCTGGACGGTGATTGGTTCGTCAGGGTACTCGACTGTTTGCTTTCGTTTCGGAATGTAGGACAGGGTGACACTCATGCCCTGAATAATGGCCTTGGTTGACTGGATAACTTCAGTGATGATTGACATCTTAATTAGGTCTTTGGTCTTTGGCCTTCGGTCTTTGGATTTGGTCTTCGCTGTTTGGCTTGCAATCGTGCTGCCCCAACCACGGACACTGCTCACTCAACAAAGCACAAAGACCAAAGATCTAAGATCGTCTTTGCGTTTATTTTACACGAACAGTTCGTGAGCCCGTAGCTTGCCAACGACCATCTCGCCAGACGAACTCGTCAGTGAAGCTGTACACTTCATTTCCGCCGGTGGTGACTTGTTTCAGGTAGCCGGTCATCGTCGCCCGCTCACCATCGAGATCAACGCTTAAATCCTCTAATTCCCATGATTTCACCGCCGTGTCGGGCTTCAACTCGTCGATGTATTGACGTTTGTTGTGTGGTGGATCGCCGCCACTGTATTCGTCCGCCAAAATCTCTTCGAGCGCGGCCTTGTCACCATCGATGTTCGCCTGGGTCCAACGCTTTTCCAGATCGGTCAGTTGCGTCTGAACAACGTCTTCGTCAGTTGGCGCCTCACCAGGCGACGTCGACTGTTCGGCCTTTGGTGAGGAAGTCTCCGAAGGTTCCGGTGTCGGCACATTAACCACGACGCGATTTGAGTTTTGCGACTTCTTAACGATTTGTGGAATCGCAATCACCACCACGATTACGATTACGAAGAAAAAGAACACCAGAAGTCCGCCTAAAACCCAGGGCCATACTCGCCGTTGGGGGGCCGCCCCAAACGAAGAAACGGCCGGTTGGTATATTTCGGATTGGGTAGGCGGGAATTGAACAGCCGGCGATGGCGAAGGCGAAACGAGAGTCGGTTGAGAATCGGGCCCCGTTTCCGCAACGAGTGGCGAGCCGTCATCCAGGCAGTACGCCAGCGAATCGTCTTCAAAGGTTCTCTTGCATGTCGGACAACGTTTCATAAAGCTCACTCACGAATTAGCAGCAATCAACACAACAATGTAGAAAATCATGATGCCAGCATAAATCAAAACTGTAACACTGCCGGTGACCACACCAACGACTGCCATCGGTTTTCCGCCGACGCGGTCGGGCGTCTTCTTAATTTGCGAGATGGCGACGGCGCCCATGATTATCGCAGCGATTCCCGGAATTGGCCCAAGGCAGAGCCAGCCGACGGTGACGCCGACGATGCCGATCACCATTGCCGCTGTCGCCAGACTCTTACTTTCCGGTTGAGCATAAGCTGGAGGCGGTGGCGGTTGCCATATCGGCGTCGGTTGTGACCATTGCGGCGATGACGAAGGCAAGTCTGCCGAGGGCGTTACCCAAGTCGGCTGCGCCGCATCGGCTTGAGGCGGCGCCAGGATCGTCGGCGGCGGCTGATTCGCGTCAATCGATTCCTCAACCAGCGTCGTGCCATCCCGGGTGCAGAAGCTCAGCCACTCTTCCTCGAATGTTTGGTTGCAAGTGGGGCAACGTTTCATTTTCAAAGCCGCAGACTTCAGTGATTCAGGCTGCCCATGAAGAGTGCGAAGCCATACAGCATGAAAAGCAGGATCCAAAACACGATGTAGACACCACTCAGAACGATTCCAATAATCGAGAGCGGCTTGCCGGTGTTGTTAGTTGGATCATTCTTGATCTGCACAAGCGAGACTATGCCAAGCACAATTCCGATCGGCGCCGAAAGCAATCCGATGCTGCAACACCAACCGATCGTCACGCTGAAGATTCCGAGGACGAGCGACGCGACGGCGAGTCCCTGATTCTGTCCACGCGGCACCTGAACCGGGGGCGGAGGCGGAGGCTGCCACGCGGGGGCGACCGGTTGCGGCGGATTGTAGCTGCCGGGCAGATCGAAAGGTTTCTGGCCACCCACGGGATCGGTGTCCATTGCGGGCGGAATCCAGACGGTCGGCGGCGGTTCACTCGGCAGTTGGCCGCTCTGCGTTTCGACGAGTGTGGTGCCGTCTTCGGTACAAAACGACAACCACTCATCGTCGAAAGTTCGATTACACGTTGGGCAGCGTTTCATGATTGAAAGTCGATGTTTGGGCTTTGTTCTTTGTGATTAGTTCTTGTTGGTGTTTGTTCGACTGCGGTACTCGGCCATAAAGCGACGACAAAGTACAAAGTTCCAAGCACAAAGTACAGGAGAAATTCGTTTAGACAATTTCGAGACGACTGAAGAAGTACGCTATTTCGATCCCAGCGTTTTCGTCGGAATCCGAACCATGCGTCGCGTTCTCGCCAACTGAGGATCCGAATTCTTTACGGATTGTTCCTTCATCGGCTTTCGCCGGATCGGTTGCGCCCATCAAATCGCGCCAGGCTTTCACTGCGCCCTCTTTTTCCAGGACCAGGACAACGCATGGACCGCTGGACATGAATTCCGTCAATCCGTCGTAGAAGGGTTTGCCCCGGTGTACTTCGTAGAAGCCTTCCGCCTGTTTGCGCGTCTGGTGAATTAACTTTAACGCGCGAATGCGAAAACCGCTGGCTATGATGCGATCGATTATTTTTCCGGTGTGACCTGCCGCGACTGCGTCAGGCTTGATGATTGCGAAGGTTTGGTTGTTCATGAAGTGAATGATCTTGTGTGACGTTTCAGAATCCGACCGACACTCCCAGCGCTTCCATCATCGCCGCGCCAATGTCGGCGGGTGATTTGACGACGTGGATACCGGCTTCTTCGAGTGCTTTCATCTTTTCCGCGGCAGTTCCCTTCCCGCCCGCGATGATTGCGCCCGCGTGGCCCATGCGTCGTCCCGGCGGAGCTGTTTGTCCGGCGATGAAAGCGACGATTGGTTTTGTGACGTGTTCTTTCGCGAACGCGGCCGCCTCTTCTTCCGCCGTACCGCCGATCTCGCCAATCATCACAATGCCGTCAGTCTCTTCGTCTTCCTGAAAAAGTTTCAGAGCATCGACGTGCGTTGTGCCCACGATCGGATCGCCGCCGATTCCGATCGCCGTTGATTGTCCGAGACCGAGCGACGTTAATTGGCCCACCGCTTCGTAAGTCAGCGTGCCGGACCGTGAGACCACCCCGACGCGGCCTTCGCGATGAATGTGACCTGGCATGATCCCAATCTTGCACTTGCCGGGCGAAATGATTCCCGGACAATTTGGCCCAATCAGGCGCGTCTGCTTGTCGCGCAGGTATTCTTTCACCTTCACCATGTCGAGCGTGGGAATACCTTCGGTGATGCAGACGACTACCGGAATTCCCGCGTCGGCAGCTTCCATGATGGCGTCGGCCGCAAACGCCGGCGGCACGTAAATCACGGACGCGTTTGCGCCAGCCTGCTTCACGGCATCGGCGACGGTATTGAAAACGGAGATGTTTTCGTGCGTGGTGCCGCCTTTACCGGGCGTGACGCCACCGACGACATTCGTTCCATACTCAACCATCTGCTTTGTGTGAAACGTGCCTTCTTTGCCGGTGATGCCTTGCACGACCAGGCGCGTAGATTTGTTAACGAGAACGCTCATGTGTCAGAACCAACCTGCGGTAGCGGGCAGGCAATGAATCAGAAATACAAAATTGAAAGTTAAATTGCGAGGGCAAAGTATAGCAACTGAGATTAGCTTGAGACAAAGTGATTCAAAACGGCATCACCGATTTTGGAAACACAACAACTCCCTTTCACTAGTCAAAGAAAGGCTCCGGGAATAACCGGAGCCTTTTGTAAATGAAGATTTAGTTCAGGTCGTTAGGGCAACGCTTCAACGTTCAAGAAGAACCTGAACGAACCGGCCTGCTGGACGCCCAACAAGAATTGAATGTTGGCGCTCGCACCATTCGCCAGCGGCGTACCCAGGGTTATAAATCCAGCTGTCACCGTGGAATTCGTCGCCGCGCTGGCACTCTGGGCGGGCGGCGTTTCCAGTGTAAGACCCTTAACGGTCACTAAACAGGGCGCCGGGCCTCCGCAGGTAGCCGGGTCGTTAACGGAAACGTTCAAGGTATCAATCGATGTCCGCAATCTCAGATCGGCAATACCCGACGGCGCTGGGAATGTAGTCAAGCTCACCACGCGGAACCGCAAACGCGTAATCGGCCCACCGGTGTTGTTAACCACTCGATTCCGAATAGTCAGCGTTCCGAAGGTCGAGTTGTTCCCCGGGTCTGCCGTGAAATCGCGGACTCGATTCGGAGCAGATGAAGATAAGACCGATTGATCGAGACGGAACGCTCCGAAACCGGGGTTGCGTTGGATCGGCGATTCCAAATTCTCTGGCCCGGGCGCGCCGAGGTTCTGGCCAGCAGAAGTAATGGTGCCGGCAGTGTCAGCGAACGTGAAGTCAGTAGCATTGTTGTTTGAATCAACCGGCACTCCGGAACCAAACCGGCGAAACATTGTGTACTGCAGGTTCGAGGTCGGCAGCGCGCCGAAGCCCGTACCTTCCTTGAACAAGGATCCTGCCGGCAACGTCGCTGGGCCGGCTGCATCCATCAGGGTCGCAACGCTGAAGTTCGCCGACAAGGCCGTCTTGAATAATGCGAGCCCGGCAGTGTCGACGACATCCACGCCCCAGCCAATGTCGCCGTCGGCGCCGCGCAACGTCGATGCGGGGTTCGATTTTCCAGGATAACTATTCAGACTGTAGGTCGTAACATCAGTTCCCGCGACATCCGGAGCATCAGTGAAAAGCAGATGTCCGCGGGCCGGAATTACGGTGCCGTTCGGAATCACAGCCAGAACCGTGGTGGTCGCGCCATTGTTCGTGGCCAACGCCCATCCATCAGAGTTGTCGGTCGCCCTGACGTAGAGAGGGGAGTTGCTTGGATTGTAAACTTCAACAAATTCGTCGCGGACTCCCTGGGGCCCGCGGAGGCGGAACTCGCTGATTAATAAACCGCCACTTGTCGAGGGTGCTGCGGCCGCAGGATTGACCTGAGCGATGTACGTTTCCCATGGCGCGGCGATGCCGATGCCAAAGTCCTTACGCAAGCCGCTGTACTCTGTGACCATCCAAAAGTCCGTATCGTTCAGCGGATCGGTCTGGGCCTCGCTATAGTCTCCCCATCGGTTTTGCCGCCCCGTACCGCTGCCGGCGCCGATGTTGTAGTTCGATTGACCGGGCCGATAGATGACGGGGTCGCGCATTGTATTCACCGCGTCTGAGCTGCGACGCACGGCATACCCGCCGCTGGGATAGGTGAACGCCGAAAGCTGACTAAAGCTAATCAGCACGTCCTTATTCGTATTTACGCTAATGTTAGGAAACGCAAAGAAAGTGCCCACTTGGTTAAGCGTGTTGTTATTGCACGGTGCAGTCGCGCGATTCAGACCGTTGCCGTCGTTACAGTTGTCAGCGGTCGCGTCATCAATTCGGGCGCGCTGAATGGGAGGCGTCGAGAGACCGGTTTCAATCGTCGGGTCAATTGCCCACCACTGGATGTCGGAGTGGTTATCAACGGCGGTCGCCACCCCGCAGAGTGCAGTTCCACCGACACACGTACCCGCGAGCGTGGGTGTAGACGCGACCATCACCGTGTGCGTCGTCCAAAGCGTGCCGCCGCGAAACACAGCATTCTGAATGCGCGAATCGTTGGCCATCACTCGCGTGCCTGAAACGAGGTCGGCACTCTGCTGTCTTTGCGGCATATAACCGCCGCTGGCCCCGGACGTGCCCGCGCCGGCGCTCGCCAAACGTAGCGCGTTGAAGCGCCATGAGAACGTCGACTGCGGGAACTGTGTGCCGACGGTGATGACCGGTGTGGAAACGGTTCCCGTGAGCTTCGTGAGTCTCAATTGGGCTGCGGTAGAGTCCCAGTCTTCAATCAAGTATTCAGTCGTCGTCGTGTTGTCTTCGGTAATCGCTGGCGCCATGGTAAATCCGCACCCGAGGATGCCGTTGAAAGGTGAGACACAATTCGTCACCGGATCTTCAAACAACGAGAAACTGCTCAGAGTGCCGGCATACGCAGCGGCCTTGTCAAAGACAAAGATTTGCGGACCCCAATAAGTAGTGAAGCTCGGACCAGTAAAATTAAAGGTATTCTCGTTAACAACGATCCAGTTCTTGTTGTGTCCGACTGACGGATAGTCGATCGCCCGCGTCGGCGATGCGGCCGGATCGCACGGTGCGGTGTAACGGTTCCACACGCCGGTTGGATCGGCAGTCTGCGTGACCGCCAGGCCCAGACCGGAGTTCACGGTCGGCCCATTGAGTGACACTATAAAAAAGAAACGATTGTTGAATCGATCAAAATACACCTTTGGGTCGAAAGCCGAGGTGACCGGATTGCCTTTGACCGTCGTTCCAGCCCAGAAGCTGTTGGTGGTAACGCGCGAAAGTTCGACGCCGTTGCGATCCATGATTCGCAACATATTGTTCGAAGGCACCACGATGTGCGTGGTGCCAACGGCGCCGATCGTGTCCGGAGGAATTGAGGTTCCTGACAGAAACTCGGCTTTCATCACATTGGTTGGCGGCGGCGAGATTCCGGTTGATGACGGTGTGGGCGCCGCGACTGCCGGTGCTCCGAGATCACTCGAAGGGAAAACGATGGGAACACCGCGGTCACCGCGCGGCGGAGCGCCGTTTGGCTCGGCTTCTTCGATTTCAGCTTCGGCGGCAATCTTTGGCGATAAACTCTCTTTTTTCGCTAACTCGCTGAAATCCACGGTAGCGAATGAATCTATCCCCCGAGTAACAGGTCGATAAGTGACCCCCGCCTGAGCGGGTGGCAACGCAATCGGTCTACCTGTCTTTTGTTTATGTTGAGCCGACCTTTCGCTGGCCGCGGGCGCGCTATTCGCGCCGCTGGTCTGGTTGGCAGCATTTGAAAAGATCTGCGCCGGCAAGATTATTCTGTCGTTGTCCGCTTTTTCTTTCTTCGGTTGCGACTTTTTCTTCTTCCGCGTCTTTTGATTTGCTTTGACGTCTGGATCGTAAACGGTAGCTCGTTGCTGGGCGAGGGCTGGCTGGAATGTTGCCCAGCTCAAACCGAGAGCAAGAAAGATCGCAGTCGTGTGACGATTAACCGTGCGGGCGGATCTCATTTTTCATTCTCCGTTGATGAACTGGTTGCTGATTGAACTCACCTGAGCACGTCGAGCACCACGCAACGCATCGGGTTGGACTCGACATGTAGGAACTCAACCGTAACTGAAGGGCAACTCTTCCGTGCAAGAGTCGGATTGTCGCGTAAAACGCGGGAAATAATATGGGAGATTGCCGATTCTTGCAAGACTATCGGACTTCGTTTTCGTCATACAAGATTCGCTTCACATATTCTGAAAACGACTACAAGTCCACGCGCTCACCGTATTGCGGAACTTCGATGTTCCAACCGAATCGTTCGCGTATGTGACGCGCCATCGCTTCGGCCGCTTCGGGTTCGCCGTGAATGACGAAAGCCTTTTTCGGCGGCCGAGGCATGTCCTGCAACCAGCGCACAACTTCTTTCCAGTCTGCGTGCGCAGAGAAGCCACCAATCTTTTCGATCTTGCAACGCACTGGAATCCATTGACCGAGCACCTTCACTTGTTTCTCGCCATCGGACACGCGACGGCCCAGCGTGCCACCAGCTTGATAACCCACGAAAACAACGGTTGCGTTCTCGTCCGGCAACAAACGCAACGCGTGATGCAGAACGCGGCCTCCGTTCATCATGCCTGAGGCGCTGATGATGATCCGCGCGCCTTGCATTCCATTAATGCGTTTTGAATCATCGCGGGTGCTGCACGCCAGCATCGAATGCGTCTGCATCGGAGTCGGCGTGTGCTTCAAAGCCGAAGCATACTCTTCGTCTTGTTCGTCCTTATCGCCCGCGTACGCCCGTGTGGCGGCGGCGGCCATCGGCGAATCGAAGCAGACAGGCAACACCGGAATGCGTTTTTCATCTTCCAACTCGCGAATCAAATAGACGATCTCCTGCGCACGGCCCACCGCGAATGCGGGGATCAAAATCGCGCCGCCATGTTGGGCAGCGTCATTGATGATTCGTTCGAGCGCCATCTTCGGTTCCTCCGGATCATGGAGGCGATCACCGTACGTCGATTCGATCAAGAGGTAATCACAGGCAGGCGGCGTCGCGGGATCGCGAATGATTGGCTGATTGTATTTCCCCAGATCGCCTGAGAACAGAATGCGTCGCGATTCGCTTCCGCTGTCGAGGTTCACGAGTACGTGACTCGATCCGAGGATGTGTCCGGCAATCCGAAACTCAGCCGTAATACCGGAAGTGATTGAAACGGCCGTGCCGTCATTCGGGACAACTTGCAACAGCTTCAGCGCTTCGCGCGCGTCCTGCTCGGTGTAGAGCGGCAGCGCCGGCGTGTGCTTGGTGATCTTGTGTCGATTGCGATAATCCGCTTCTTCTTCCTGAAGCCTCGCCGAGTCTGGCAAGAGGATGCGCAGCAAATCCGCCGTGCCTCTTGAGCAGTATACCGGCCCACGAAATCCGTGACGCACCAGACGCGGCAAGTAACCCGTGTGATCGATGTGCGCGTGCGTCAACAGAACCGCATTCACTGATGACGCGTTGAATGGCGGTTCCTGCCAATTGCGATCACGCAATTCGCGTCCGCCCTGGAATAGACCACAGTCGATCAGGAGACGCCCGCGATCCGACTCGATCAGATATTTTGATCCGGTGACGGTGCCGGCCGCCCCCCAGAAAGAAAGAGTTGGCATGCGCGCGATGTTAGCCGATCCGTCACTTCGCACAAAAAGCCTGCCCTTCTCCCTTTCGAGAAGGGTTAGCGATGAGGGGCGAAACCAGCGCACCATCCCCAACTATTAATAACTCATTGCATCTCGCTACCGCGAGATGCAATGAGAAAAATTTAATTTATCGAACACAGCGCCGTAAGCCCTCACCCCGACCCTCTCCCAAAGGGAGAAGGAAAAATCACTTCTCACTTCTGCCGCGCTCGCTTATGATGGCGCGCGGAACTTTTCAGGAGTAATCAATGAACCGTAGACGACTCATTTCACTGCTCGCCCTCTTCATTGGAATTTTCTTTCCGATCGTCGCTGCTCAAAAAGGCCCGGCGACCTCCATTTATGAGACGACTCCTCACACTGGCATAGCCGTCACACAATTTGATGATCCCTACTCAGATTTTCGCAACATCCGTTATTCGAATGCAGGATTGTTGAGCGAGAAAGATGAAATCAAACTGGGCGCACAACTTCATCGAGAAGTCACGAAGAAATATAACTTAACTGATGTTGGCCTCGAGCGCGTCGAGCGTCTGGGGCAACGCTGCGCGCGCACCAGTGTGCGCCCAACTCTTTTGTACAAGTTCCACGTCGTGCAAATGAAAGAAATAAATGGTTTTTCCCTGCCGGGTGGCCACGTCTACATCACCTCAGCGCTGCTGAAGATGGCGAACGACAACGAGGTGGCTTCGGTGCTGTGTCATGAAGTCGGCCACATCGCCGCGCGGCACAGTTTGAAGACACTCAAGAAGCGGCAGGAGTACAACGACATCGCCAAATCAATCGGTGAAATCACTGGAGTGGCGGGCGACATCGGCAGAGACGTGGGCGTTGCCCTTGCTCAGTTGGCGGGCGAAGGAATCTTGACTTTCCACTCTCAGGACGAAGAGCGCGAGGCGGACTTTCTCGGCGTTCGCGACATGAACAAGGCCGGCTTCGATCCGCGAGGCATGATCACAATGTTTCAGAAGCTGCAGAGGATCGAAAATCAGACTCCCGATCTACTCGGCAGCCTCTTTTCAGATCATCCCGACGTCCAGGAGCGAATCGACAATACGCGATATGAAATTGCGCGGATGCGGCAGCGATAGTCTCAGAAGCCCGACCGTGAAGGAGGGCCAGTCTCGACAAGGGAGCCCTCGCCGACGCGCGGGCTTTTGACACGCCAGCCAAACAGCACAATCAGCGCTGGAATTAATAACCCAAGATTCCTTAGCGCGGTCTTCACACCTAGTTGGCTCCCAATGATGTTGCCGAAGCAGCCGCACTCCAATGCTTCGCCGTGCAAACCGTAAGTGTAATAAAGCGCAAACGCGCTGAATGCAATCAATAACAAGCCGGCCACGGCGGCACCCCAACGCACAGTGCGCGGCAGAAGCAGTAAGATCGCTGCGACAATCTCAATCGCAATGACCGCAACCGTCGCCGGCCACTGCCAACGTTCATAATTGAACTTCATCGACGCGAGCAGCTCGCCGACTTTGCCCACGAACTCGCGGAGGATCCACAGCTTCGCGCCGGCAGTGAAAAGGAAAAGCGCAGCGAGGCCGAAACGGCAAAGGTGGACCACCAAGCGGAATATTCTGCGACCCGTCATCCGATCAATCATGGCTAGCGGTCGCCGCCTGCGCCACCGTTGAGACTGGTTCACCGAGAGACCGATAAAACTCCGGCCGCCGATCTTTTACCCGATCGACTTCATAAGCGCCGGCCACATTCACGATGCGATTGTTGTTCGCTTCCGCCAACTCAAGGGGCACGACCAGCAATTCTTCGGCATCCGCGCTTGCTTCCGCGAGCGTATCACCGTTGCAGTCGATCAGTTTGCTGCGGCCGATGAACTCCCAGCCGCGCTCCACACCTATCCGATCTACCGCCGCATAGAAAACATGATTTTCGAGCGCTCTGGTGTTCGCTACGAACTGCGGCGAGCGCCACGCCGCGGTTGGCCAGTTTGTGATCAACGCGATCAGCTCTGCTCCCAACAGCTTCAGCACGCGTGCCGGTTCGGGAAAACTGATGTCGTAACAGATGTTCACACCCACTTTGCCAAACGGCAGTTCAAAGACCTGGAAAGGACGATCGCCGGGTGTCAGGAATCGATCGATACCGATGTAAGGCAAGTGAACTTTGCGATAACTACCGATGAAGCCTTCGGGGCCGATGAGCATCGCCGCATTGTAAAACTTGCCGCGGTCCGCTTCGATGAAGCCAACGATCGCGTAAGCTTTCGTTTCCCGGCACGCCTCGGCAATCGCGTGGGCCGAACGGCCGTCAACTTTCTCAGCAAACGGAATCGCTTCGTCCAGAGCATTGAAGGCGTAGCCGGTGAGCGCACATTCGGGAAAGATCACAAGTTGGGCATCGCGTTCGGCCGCAGCATGAATTGTCGCGACGATCTTCTCGCGATTCTTCTTCGGATCGCCTAACACGCAATCGATTTGCGCGCATGCGATGTTTGTCCTGGTCATTGGAACCTCCTCACGCGGCCAGCGCCACAACTTTCTCGGCCGCGTCTTTCATTCCATTCGCGACGGTGAAGTTCAGACCTGAGTCCCGAATCACGCGCTGGCCTTCTTCGACATTCGTGCCTTCCAGCCGAACGACCACCGGAATGCTGATCCCAAGACTTTTCGCCGCGCCGACCACTCCGCGCGCCACCATGTCGCAGCGAACAATTCCACCGAATATGTTTATCAGCACGGCCTTGACGTGTTGGTCGGCGAGCAAAATCTTGAAAGCCGCTGCGACGCGTTCCTGCGAAGCACCGCCACCGACATCCAGAAAGTTCGCCGGTTCGCCGCCCGCAAGTTTGATGATATCCATCGTCGCCATCGCCAGACCGGCGCCGTTGACCATGCAGCCAATCGTGCCGTCCAGCTTGATGTAATTGAGATCGAACTTCGACGCTTCGATCTCCAAAGGCTCTTCTTCGTTCAAGTCACGCAGCTCTTTGTAGTCCGGATGGCGGAACATCGCGTTATCGTCGAAATTCACTTTCGCGTCGAGCGCAATCAAGCGATTGTCTTTCGTCAAAAGAAAAGGATTGATTTCAACAAGCGATGCATCCATCGCTTCAAACGCCGTGTAGAGCGTCTGCATGAACTTCGCCGCCTGCGACACCAACTCATTCGGAAGGCCAAGTGCGAACGCCAGCTTGCGCGCCTGAAACGATCGAAAGCCGACCGAAGGATCGATCGTCTCCTTGAAAATCTGCTCGGGAGTTTTCGCGGCGACTTCTTCGATGTCCATGCCGCCTGCGGCTGAGGCCATGAAAACGGGACGGCCACTTGCCCGATCCAAAACGATGCCGAGATAAAACTCGCGATCGATAGGCAAGCCTTCTTCGATCAAAAGCACGCGAACTTCTCTTCCTTCGGGTCCTGTCTGGTGCGTAATCAGGTTCATGCCGAGCATCTTTTGCGCGATTTCGCGCGCTTCCTCAGCCGATTTTGCCAACTTGACGCCGCCGCCCTTGCCGCGGCCGCCGGCGTGAATCTGGGCTTTGACGACTACCGGCGTTGTGCCCAATTCCGTCGCTGCCTGAAACGCTTCATCAGCCGTGTGCGCAACGATTCCGCGCGGCACCGGCACCCCGAACTTTTTTAATAACTCCTTACCCTGGTATTCGTGTATCTTCATTTTCTTCAAAGTACAGTCACGAAGGACTGCGATATTCAGTTTCCTTCCGACGGATCAGGCTCGGTTTTCGCCGGTTAGTTTTTTGAAAGCTGCTTGAGTGTACTAATCACTCAAGTGAGTCGCAAGCGAGTCGTCATTCATCTCGAGTTATGGCGAACACTCATCTCACGCGTCGTTCGTTTGTGAAAGCCACGGTAGTGGCTGGATTGGGACTGAGTGTCGTTGGGCGCTCACAGGACATAGTTGAACGTGGCGCATTCTCAAAAAACGATATTCCCTATGCGTGCGAGCAGTTGCTAAAGCTGCTCAACGAAGAACGCCTCAACGCGGGCCTCAACGCGCTGGAGATGGATGCCCTCGCGTGCAAAGTTGCGGCTGATCATGCGCGCGACATGGCCACCGGCCACTTCATCAGTCACTGGGGCAGCGATGGTCGCAAGCCATTCCATCGATACTCCTTCGCGGGCGGCACGGACGCCTTGCAGGAAAATGCCGCTTCGGCCGAAAGTATTGAATCGCTCGCCGTGCCCGGCGTTCTTGACGATCTGCGCGAGATGCATCAGTCGATGCTCAACGAAACGCCACCGCACGATGGCCACCGCAAAACTATTCTCGATCAGTACCACACCCACGTGGGTTTGGGGATCGCTTTGAATGGCCGCAGCCTCAGACTCGATGAACTCTATCTTGCACGATACCTGCGGCTCGCACCGTTCAAGAATACTTCCAAGCCCAAGTCAACCGTTTTGTTGGAAGGACGATTACTTAATCCACAACACTTTCTGAACCAGGTAGACGTTTTTTACGAGCCGCTGCCAACACCTCCGAGCATTGACTTCCTGAACACGCCGCAGTCGGTTTCACTGCCTGATGAACACAAGACGCTACGCCCTAAAGCGCCGCCCGGTACGCGCTACACCGACGGCAGTTCCGGAGATTTCGACTGGGACCGTGGCGGGAAATTCAAGGTTAAGGTGAAGATGTTTCGAGCCGAACCGGGAATCTATACCGCGCTGTTCTGGGTCAGGCGAGTGCCGACAGACAAAGGCTTTCCCGGCGCCGAGGTCTGCATTCTGAGTCAATGAGAATCGGGATCGAAGAATGAAGAGATACGTCGCAGTTCTTTTCTGTTTGCTGCTTTTGCCCAACGTCGTGCAAGGGCAACAACCGAATCGTCAGAAGCTCGCCGCGGAAGTGCGCGCCGAATTCCTGCACGCGTGGAACGGCTACAAAAAATACTGTTGGGGGCATGATGACGTGAAGCCGTTAACGAAGACTTGTCATGACTGGTATGCCGAGCCACTTTTGATGACGCCTGTTGACGCGCTCGACACGATGATCTTGATGGGCTTGAAAGATGAAGCAGACACAACACGCGAATACATCGCTACGCATCTGTCGTTTGATAAAGACATCTCGGTTCAGAATTTCGAGATTACGATACGGCTGCTGGGCGGCTTGCTTGCAAACTACGAGTTGACTGGTGACAAGCGGCTGCTGCGCCTGGCGGAGGACTTGGGAACTCGCTTGTTGCCGGTTTTCAACTCGCGCACGGGACTGCCTTATCGATTCGTCAACCTGAAGACAGGCGAAGTGCGCGGTGACGTCACAAATCCGGCGGAAGCGGGAACGCTTTTGATCGAGTTCGGCACGCTCGCGAAATACACGCGCAAGCAACATTTTTATGATCTTGCGAAGCGCGGGCTCTTGGAAACTTACCGACGACGATCCCATGTTGGGCTGGTGGGCACGTGGATAAACGTCCAGACCGGCGAATGGAAAGACACTGACAGCCACATCAGTGGCGCGATCGACAGTTATTACGAATACCTTTTGAAGTGCGCAATCCTGTTCGGCGACAAAGACTGCCGAAGGATGTGGGACGACAGCATCGTCGCCATTAATCGCTATTTGCGTGATGAAACAGAGGGTCATCAGAAACCTGAACTGTGGTATGGCCATGCTGAGATGAATTTCGGCAAGCGTACCGCGACCACCTACGGCGCCCTTGATGCGTTTTTTCCGGCCGTGCTCGCGATCTCAGGCGACTTGCGTCGTGCGCGACTGTTGCAGGATTCGTCCTTTGCGATGTGGAACGAAAACGGCATCGAGCCGGAAGAGTACGACTATGTGAAAGACACGGTCGTGCACGCCGGATACCCTTTGCGACCCGAGATTGTCGAATCGACTTACTATCTCTATCACTTCACGCATGACGCGAAATACTTGCAAATGGGTGAGAGCATGTGGCGCGACTTTGTGAAGTACTGTCGCACCGATGAAGGCTACGCGTCGCTGAAAAGCGTCGTGACCAAGGAGAAATCAGATTCGATGCAGAGTTTTCTGTTCGCCGAGACTTTCAAATACTTTTATTTGCTGTTCGCGCCTGCAAAGACTCTGGACTTCGACAAAGTAGTCTTCAACACCGAAGCGCATCCGGTGCGCCGAAAGTGATCTCACGCTCACTATTTGACTCAAGCGGTGGTTTCTCGTAAAAAGCCGCTGCGTCACCATGGATCGGCGCGATTTCTCAGTTCAGCGAATCAGGAGACAGCTGATGCCTCTGCACAAAACTCACCCCGTCAACCTTGTTTCGTTGCTCGTGATTCTCTGCGCCTTTTCGTTCGCAGGATGCAGCAAGGGTGGTGGGGTCACTGAACTGCACGTGAAGTCAGCCGCTGCCGGCGAAAGAGATGTCGCTATCAAAACGGCTTTCGCCGATCCCGTAACTAAGACTTTTACTGACACGACGGGCAAGGTGACTACCGCAGTCGTCTACAACATGCATGTTGCCAACTACGATTTGGATGGCGGAAGATTCGGCGCGAGTCTCAACAACCCAATGCCGGCAGATGACAGCATTCGGGTGATGTTCAGTCTGGTCGGCGCAGAAGGCACGAAGGAGAATTCACCGCTGAAGACCGGGACGTACTCCGCAAAAGCCGACAAGTACATGAAAGTTGAAACCGTCGGGATTGTGACGCGAAAGAACGGCACTGAAATCAAGAACCTGTTCGATCGCAGCACCTTGAACGGCGAAGTCAAAGTAACTTCTGTTTCCGGAGATTCAGCCAACGGCGACATCGACGTGACTGCCGGCGACAACACCATCAAAGGATCATTTACCGCAAAAATTCTCCAGCGAAAGTAATCCGATACCTTCGTAACAGACTGTCCAACTCCCCCGCACTTTTTCCAGTCCCTCTCGCCCACCTTTGGTGTACAATCGCCACGAAATGAGTGAGGCGTTAGCACAGACCGACCGGCAGACTATCGCCGAAGAGATCGCCAACAGTATCAGCCATGGGATTGGACTCTTGTTGGCGCTCACGGCGGCGCCGTTTCTGATTATCGCAGCGGCACGCGGTGGCACTACCTGGAATATCGTTGGCGTGAGCGTCTTTGCCGCGTCGATGATTCTGCTTTACCTCGCCTCGACGCTTTACCACGCAATTTCACACGACCGCGCGAAGCGAATTTTTCGCGCGCTTGATCATGGCGCCATCTTTCTTTTGATCGCCGGCACGTATACACCGTTCACGCTCGGCGTGATGCGCGGGCCGTGGGGCTGGACCATCTTCGGGATTGTCTGGTCACTGGCTGTGTTCGGCTTGACGATGAAAGCCATCTTCGGCGCTCAGTACAAGTGGCTGACCGTGCCGCTCTATCTCGTGATGGGGTGGACGGTGGTAATTGCCGCGCCGCACATTCTCTTCCGCATGCCGGTGGCCGCGATCGTTTGGCTGCTCGCAGGCGGTGTTGCGTATTCCGGAGGCGTCCTCTTCTTTCGCGCACATTCGCTTCGGTACAGCCACTTTGCGTGGCACCTTTTCGTGATTGCCGGCACGGCCTGTCACTTTTTCGCGGTGCTTTGGTACTCCGCATAGCTATCGGAAACCCGACCGTTAGGGAGGGTGCAGCGTCGTGCTGGACGTTAAATGCACCCTCCCTAACGGTCGGGTTTCTGCAGTTGTGCTATCATTTGCGCATCCAAAATGTTTGAGAGTCAACCAATTCACTTGAGACCTCTCGACGACCGCGCAGATCTCTTCGCGGACTAGTTCACCCATCAGCAAAGTCGCTTCTGGAGAACAGGCTGCCAGTCTGTTCTGGACGTATCATCAAACAAGAGCCACAGGCAGGCCGCCTGTGATACCAAGGAGCAAGGTGATGGCTACCGCAATCGCATCAAGAAAACCTGAAATCAAAACTGAGCTTCCCGGCCCCAGAGGCCGCGCCATCGTCGCAGCCGACGCGCAATTTGTGAACCCTGCGTATCCGCGTCCCGACTTCAAACTGGTCGCTGAACGCGGCGAAGGAGTTTGGGTGACCGACGTGGATGGCAACGTTTTCCTCGACTGCAACGCGGGCGTCGCGGTCTGCTCGACCGGGCATTGTCATCCGGAAGTCGTGCAAGCGATTCAGGATCAAGCTGCGCAACTGATTCACATGTGCGGCACGGACTACTACTACTCGCTGATGCCGGATTTGGCTAAGAAGATCGGCGAGCTGGTTCCGATCAGCGGCGCGACGCGCACACACTTTGCGAACAGCGGCACCGAAGCGGTCGAGTGCGCTTTGAAAATTGCCATGCACGCGACCGGACGCGAAAAGTTCATTTCGTTTTTCGGCAGTTTCCACGGCCGGACTTTGGGATCGCTTTCGCTGACGTCGTCGAAAGCAGCGCAACGTGTTGGATTCAAGCGGCAAGCGCTTGATGTGATTCACGTGCCTTATCCGAACGAGTACCGCAATCCATTCACGGCTGAGATGTGTGGCCGCGGTGGGGCCGCGGAAGGCGCTCTGAATTGGATCGAGAATCTTCTGTTCAAAACAACCACGCCGCCGGAAGAAGTCGCCGCGATCGTAGTCGAACCGATTCAGGGCGAAGGCGGCTACGTTCCCGCGCCGGAAGGCTTTCTGAAAGGCCTGCGCCGCATTTGTGACGAACATGGCATCATACTGGTCGTGGATGAAGTGCAGAGTGGCATGGGTCGCACGGGGAAGATGTTCGCGACACAGCATTACGGCGTCAACGCGGACATTGTCTGCATCGCGAAAGGCATTGCCTCAGGCTTGCCGCTCGGCTTGTGCGTAGCCCGCGCCGATTTGATGGATTGGAAGAAAGGCGCCCACGCCTCGACTTTCGGCGGAAATCCGGTTTGTATCGCTGCGGCTTTGAAGACGATTGAGCTACTCGAGCGCGAATTGGTTTCGAATGCGGCCGAAGTCGGTGACTATCTGAAGAGCGGCTTGCAGAAACTGATGGCCAAGCATGAATGCATCGGCGATGTGCGCGGCATGGGCTTCATGCTCGGCGTCGAGTTCGTCAAAGACAAGACGAGTCGTCAAGCTGATGCCGACTTGCGTGATCGAATTGAGATGGCGAGCTTCGAGCGCGGATTGATTCTGCTGGGCTGTGGCGCAAACTCAATTCGCTGGTCACCCCCGCTGATTCTGACGAAAGAAAATGTGGACGTCGCGCTCGAGATTTTTGATGCAGCGATTGCGGCTTCTGTGTAAGTCTTTTCTCCCTCTCCCCGAAGGAGAGGGAAAAACTCCAAAGGAATCAAATGTTCGAAGGAACAGTAGTTTCAATCAACATCACGCCAACGGCCGAGGCGCCGATGGAAACTGTCGACGAAGTGCGTGCGATCCCCGGCCGCGGACTTGAGGGTGACCGCTATTTCGATAACAAGGGCCGCGCGCCGGAAGCGCGTCGCGAACTCACCCTGATTGAAGCCGAAGCGATCGAAGCATTCAAACGGGAACTCGATGTCGATTACAGCCTGAGCGACAGCCGCCGCAATGTGGTCACGCGTGGCGTCCCGCTAAATCATCTAGTCGGAAAGGAATTTTGGCTTGGCGAAGTTAAAGCGCGCGGCATCATGCTCTGCGAGCCGTGTGCGCATCTGCAGAGGCTCACAATTAAACAGGTGCTGCCTGGTTTAATTCATCGCGGCGGGCTGCGCGCCCAGATTCTCACCGAAGGAACAATTCGCGTTGGTGAAACGATCAGAACGGTAGACTAGCTCGCTGACGCCGCTACCATCTGTGCCTCGATCGTGCCTTTGCCGCTAAAACCGTCCGGCACGATCGCCCCGCCGGTGTCGAGATCTAGATTCAATCTGTTCGCGTCGAGGAACTTTCCGGTCACGCGCAGATCGCCCGTCGGTGGATCGACCAGCGAGCCTCGGCTCATTCTCCCAATCGAAAACGAGTCCTCATTAATTACCCCCGTCGCCACATCACGCAAAGAACGCTCGCGCGATGTGCCGGTGCTCACGACAGCAAAGCCGACTGTCACTAGGTTGCCGAGTCGCGTAATTTGAAGTTTGCCGGCCAGCGAATACGTTTCGCGGCGACCAGCAATGCCTCCGGAAATCGTGAAGCTGCCTTTGTCAATTCGAAAAAGCTGCGCAGTCTGCTGAAACGCGTCGCTTGCGGAGATCCTAAGTGGCGCTGTCCCTTCAACCGGCAAGGAAACAATCCTGAAAGGAGCGGTGATCATCTGCGGCACCATCACGTCTTTGCCAGGGGCTTTTTCTGTAACCTGAATTTCGCCGTTTGCGGAACGCGCTATTTCGACGCTGTAACCGCCGGTATTCCGCTGGCCGAGGAAGGCAGCAATCACGACGTTAGTTTTCAAATCGATACTGAGTTTCGGCAGGTTCGTGTCGAGCTTCGCAAGTTCCGCATAGATGGCCTCGTCGCGGATAACGGCGATGAACGGGTCAGCGATCGAAGAATGAAATCCTTGCGCCACGACCTTCAAGTTACCGGGAATCTGATTTTCTTCCCCAGTCGGATTTTCTGTGCCAGTTGAATTCTGCGACTGCTTTGGCGGATTCGAACTCTTATTGGTGCGGCAACCGCCTGCACCACCGCTGATCAGCAAAGAAAGAATCGTGGCGAAAAGTAATGGATGCATGGTCATACAACTCCCCATTCAGTAGAACGCAGATGCGCGCAGGAATTGCACGGCAATTTCACAAACGATACCGAACATGTTTGCGCAGCTCGGCATCTTCGACTTCGATGTTTTGCAGTCGCAGCATCACATCAGCATTCAGGTCCCAACCGGCGCGCTCGCCAGCTTCCAACTTAACAGCGCCGGCCGCGGCGATCATGGCCGCGTTGTCAGTGGAAAGATGTGGTGATGGAAAATAGACGGGAATGGCTAATCGCTCTGCTGCTTCGCGACATGATTCACGGAGCGCGCCGTTACACGCAACACCGCCAGCAACAATCAGAGTCTTCGGACGATATTCCGACGCGACTCTTTCGGTTGTCGAAACCAGTGAACGCACCACAGTGCTCTGGAAACTGGCGGCAAGATCTTTAACGCCCTGCGATGCTGGCTCGCCGTTAGTCACCGGCTGTAAACCTGACTCACGAACATATTTCTGCACTGCGGTTTTCAAACCACTAAAGCTGAAGTCCGGCCGATTATCGCCCATACGTGGAATCGCAAACTTCACCGCCTTCGCGTTCCCTTTCCGTGCGAGCCTTTCAATAATCGGGCCGCCGGGATAACCCAGCCCGAGCAGCTTCGCAACTTTATCGAAAGCCTCGCCCGCGGCGTCATCACGCGTGCGGCCGACGACTTTGTACTTGCCGGGTTGCGGCACAAAGAAAAGGTTGGTGTGGCCGCCCGAGACAATCAGCGCCAGCGCCGGATATTCGATCGGTGGGTTCTCGAAACAAACAGAGTAGATGTGCCCTTCGATATGGTTCACGCCGACGAGCGGTTTGTTCAGGGCGTACGCCATCGCCTTCGCATATGACACTCCCACTAGTAGCGATCCAACCAAGCCCGGCCCGTTGGTAACTGCGATTCCATAAATCTGTTCCTGACTTACTTCGGCGCGCGACAACGCCTCTTTGACGATCGGCACGATCTTGTCGAGGTGTTCACGTGAGGCGAGTTCCGGCACGACGCCGCCAAATTTTTCGTGTGTCTTGATCTGCGAAGAAATAACGGACGAGACGATCTCGCGGCCGTCACGAATTACGGCAGCGGCCGTCTCGTCGCAAGAAGTTTCGATTCCGAGAACTAACATTGAAAGGAATTCTACCGGAGGGATGAGGTCAGTACCACCTGCGTCAATTAGTATTCCCGAGACCAATGGTCGATCATTTGGGCTATGGTTGGCTTATGTGGCTCGAGTTCCGTTAGGAACGAAATAGTTATAGACCAACAAGTTTAATAATATCTTTACGCCCATTTATGGGCGGCAGAACATTTCGCTTAACGGAGCTTCAATTCGTCTTTGGCTCCGCAGCTATAAATATTTCGCCGCTGCGCGGCTGGCTAACGATAAAAGCTCAAGACGGAATCGCCTTGCTTCACTTTCCGATAGCGTTTCAGTATGCCAAGCTCTTCCGGCAATTCCTTTCGCTTGTCGTGCTCGGCGATCAGTACTGCGTCGGCTGCCAATAGCTGTGACGAATGATCGCCGAAATAGGCCAACACCTTTTCATAATCAGCTTGGTAAGGCGGATCAAAGAAAACGATATCAAACGGTTCTCCTTCCATCTTTACGAGCCGTCGCAAATACTCTGATACTTCGGCAGTTAGAATTTCAACGTCATTCTCGATTGAGAGGGCGTTAAGATTCTCTTCGATCAACGCGCACATCTGTCGTGACTGATCAACAAAGGTCGCGTGTGCAGCACCGCGCGACAGCGCCTCGATCCCGACGGCCCCGGTTCCGGCACAAAGGTCCAGGAACTTTGCGCCTTCGATCTTTGGTGCGAGCACATTGAATAAGGTCTCACGCAGACGATCGGAGGTCGGCCGCGTGCGATCTGATGGCGGACTTTTCAGACGTCGTCCGCGATACTTGCCGGCAATGATTCGCACTAAGTTCCAGGTTCCAAGTCCAATGTTCCAAGTACAATTATTTTCAGCGATACTTTCTTCCCTGCATACCGGACTGTTTAAGATACTTGATTAGCCCGGAGATCATTCGACTAATTTCTATTGCCGAATTCGTGAGCACGCTGAACTCTTCGTCGCTGATGTAATTCTGATCCAATGCTACATAAAACTGTGCCCTGAGTTCCCCGCGAGAGGCTTTTGCCAGTGACAGGAACTGAATGAATTCTTTGTTGCCGTCACGTTCGAAACCCTCGGCAATGTTCGAGAGAATCGAAACCGCTGCCCGTCGAATCTGGTCCCGAAGGCCAAAATCGCGGAAGAACCTGTCCTTGGAACTTGGAACTTGGAAGTGCGTTATCCCACCGCAGCCAGTTTGAGACGCGCGTCCTTCTGGACACGTTTAATTAGTTCCGCGGCTTCCCGAGATGTCGATCGCGCGTTTACGTAAACTTCGGCTTCTTTGCGGGCGGCTTGAAGAATATCAAGGTCGCGAACCAGATTCGCCACGCGAAACTCGGGCAATCCCGCTTGACGCGTGCCCATCACTTCGCCCGGGCCGCGGATTTCGAGGTCCTTCTCGGCGATCTTAAAACCATCGTTCGTCTCTTCCATGATGCCGAGGCGTTCGCGCGCAACCTCAGTTTGTTTGTCCGACGCCAGCAGCACGCAGTAGCTTTGTTCGGCGCCACGACCCACTCGCCCACGCAATTGATGAAGCTGCGATAGTCCGAAACGTTCCGCATGTTCAATCACCATCACCGAAGCGTTTGGCACATCCACGCCGACTTCAACCACCGTCGTCGACACCAGGATTTTGATTTCCCCGCTGACAAAACCGCGCATGACTTTTTCTTTTTCTTCGGGTTTCATCCGTCCGTGCAACAAGCCCACAGAGAACTTTGGAAAAACCTGATCGCGCAGATATTCGAAGCGCCTCGTCGCATCGCGCAGGTCAAGTTTTTCTGACTCTTCGACCAGCGGATAGACAATGTACACCTGACGACCGTCCTTCAGTTCCTGCGTGAGCAACTGCTTCACCGATTTACGATCGTCGGCGTTGTCGGCGAAGACCTTAGTCACGATCGGTGTGCGGCCGGGCGGCATCTCGTCGATGATTGAGACATCGAGATCGCCGTACACCGTCATCGCCAACGAACGTGGAATCGGGGTCGCGGTCATCACCAGCACGTCTGGATTCAGTCCGCGATCACGCAAGGAGGCTCGCTGCATCACGCCGAAGCGATGCTGCTCATCGATAATCGCAAGGCCGAGATTCTTGAATGCAACATTCTCCTGAATCAGTGCATGCGTTCCGATGCAGGCGTGGACTTGCGCGCTCGCGATTGCCGTATGAAGTTGTCGCTTCTCTGCCGGCTTCAACGAGCCGATGAGAAGTTCGACGCGATAGGGCGACTTCGCGAGAATGCGTTTGATGGTTCGCGCGTGCTGTTCGGCGAGAATTTCGGTCGGCACCATCAGCGCCGTTTGATAGCCATTCTCCAGTGCCGCCAACAGAGAAATCAGCGCGACGATAGTTTTGCCACTGCCCACGTCGCCTTGCAGCAATCGGTTCATCGGCGCGCCGGATTTCATATCGCGAAAGATTTCTTTGACGACTCTTCGCTGCGCTTCAGTGAGTTTGAACGGCAGTACTGACGCGATACGTTGTTTGATCGCGTCATCGATTGTGATTGACGTTCCCTTCGTTTCTTTCACGCGATGGCCGCGCTTAACGCCAAGCGCGAGCGCGAGCCAAAACAATTCTTCAAAAATCAGGCGTCGATGCGCCGGACTGCGCGCGTTTTCGTAGACGGCGAGCGAGGCATCTTCCGGCGGAAAATGAATCTGGCGCAGGGCTAGGGGCCGGGCGAGTAGTTTCTGCCGACGCCGTAAATCTGGCGGTAGATTTTCGGCGATCGCCGATTCGGGCAGTGCGGCGAGCACCCGATGAATGATCTCGCGCAGTTGCTTTGGCCGAATGTCGCCGATCTTTCGATAGACGGGAACGCAGCGGCCAACGTGGATGACGGCAAGTGACGAGTCCGGACTTTCATCGTGCTCGGTTTCAGGCTCGTCCGCGGAGCTTATCACTTCAATTTCGTCCGGCTTGTTTATCTTCAAACAAAAGGTGCCGACCTTGTCGCGATGCCATCTTCCAAAAGCGATAAAGCGCGTTCCGCGCGTGAATCGTTTGACGTAGTACTCGATGATCTGTTTGGCGCGCGCTCCTGAAACAAACCACTCAATCAAGACCTGCGGACCGGTGTTGCTCTGGTCGCTGGCTGAAACGGTGAAAATGAAACGCTGGCGTCCAATGTAACGCGGCTTTGCCAAACGGACAGTAAGATCGAGCGATGCTTCTTGATCGTCCTGAAGATCTCGAATCGCAATCATCCGCGAACGATCTTCGTAACGCATCGGCAGGTAGAGCAGCAGGTCTTCGACGGTGACTGTGTTTATGTCTTTTCCAAGAGAAATTTCGGCGAGTCCGAGCGCGAGTTTCCTCGCTCCCTGCGAACCAAGCCGGGCAATATTTGCGGGCAAATCTAGTATGCGCGTGTCGAGGGAGATGGAAGATCTCATCGCCATTGGGCGAATCATAGCACAAGGGTATTTGCCGTTATTGGCATAGAAACCCGGGCTGTGAACGGGGATCAGGGCGGCGACGATTTGATTAACTAGCGGATGGGGAGACTTCAGTTTTACTCCGCGCAATGCTGCTCGAAAGCATTGATCAGATCTGAAGAGATCTCAGCCGGACCCTTTCCTTCGATTTGCCAACGCTCCATCATGTAAACCAACTTACCGTCTCTTAGAATTCCAATGGACGGGGACGAAGGCGCATAACCCGTAAAGTAACTGCGCGCTCTGGCCGTTGCTTCCACGTCGCCGCCGGCGAAAACTGTCGCCACTCGATCAGGCCGTACTTCGTGTTTCAGCGCCTGCGCTACTCCTGGACGCGCCTTGCCCGCGGCACATCCGCAAATCGAATTAACCACAATCATCAGCGTGCCGGTGGAATTCTGGACTGCCGCATCAACGGCTTCGGACGTTCTCAACTCTTCGACCCCAAGCCGCGTGAGCTCTTCGCGGAACGGCTTGATGAACTCTTCGGGATATTGCATCACTAGTTCTCCTTGTTCCCAACTATTCTAAACTATTTATTGAGATTGTTCGCGGCGCGTCGCCGTCGCCGGAAATTGCGATACGCCAAGCGCCCGGGGGCAACGGATAACGACCCATGCGCTCGGCCCATTCGATCACGATTACAGCGTGCTCATCGGAAAGAAGTTCATCGAGATCGACTGCGTGCGCAGCTGACGCCCCTTCATCAAGTCGATAGAGATCGATGTGATACAAGCGCAAGCGCCCGTCGTACGGATTCACCAGAGTGAAGGAAGGGCTGCTCACGTCAGCCTCATCCACACCCAGCGCGTGCGCGATGCCTTTGACAAGCAGAGTCTTACCGGCGCCCAGCGGCCCACTTAACAAAATGATTTCACCGCCCGAAAGTTGTTTGCCGATATCGAAACCGAGTTGGAATGTTTCCTGTTCGCTGCGGGAGATGAATTCGCCGACAGGGATTGATTGGGTTGCCATCGAGACTCGAGTCATTCTGCATTCTGCGCTTTGCATTCTTTTGCGACTTCGCGCCCTTGTGTGAAATCTATCTCACGCCAAGACGCAAAGGCGCAAAGTCGCGCAAAGAATTTAAGGGTATTCGCCGCGTGGGTCGAGCGAACAGATCGCAGCACTGAGGTGTTCGCGCACATCTGACGCAACCATTGCACGCATGCCGAGTTCGCGCGCCGCCAGATCTCCGGCGAGACCGCTGAGGTAGAGCGCGGCGATAACCGTTTCGAGCACGCTGACGCTCTTCGCCTGCGCAATGAACCCGGTGATGACGCCTGTCAAAGTATCGCCTGCGCCGGCCGTTCCGAGCCCCGCATTGCCGGTTGAATTGAGAAATACGCGCCCATCAGGCGCGGCAACTAACGAACGTCCACCTTTTAACAGCAGAATGACGTTGTGTTGCACGGCGAACTGTCTTGCGACCGCAACCCGATCCTCGAGCGCTGACCTGTCAGCCGTTCCCATCAACCTCAACATCTCGCCGGGATGCGGCGTCACCACAATTGGCAACTCGTTCGATCCACGCAACTCACCAGGCCATGGTGAAAGGCAATTCAGTCCGTCCGCATCGAGCACGATCGGCCTGCGCCGTTGCTCGACGACTCTGCGAACGAATGTGCGCGTGCGGTCATCCTCGGACGATAGGCCGGGTCCGATGGCAACCACGTCCGCGCGCTCGCTGAACTTCGAAAAATAATCGAAGGCTTCGTCACTGACTGCGCCGCGATCGGTTTCGGCCAATGCGGTCGTCATCACTTCAGGCATCACCTGCGTCGCAACTAGTGGCTGCGCCGACACGGAGGTGGCAACCGTCACGAGGCCCGCGCCGGCGCGCATCGCGGCGTTGGCGCACAACGTTGCGGCGCCGGTGAATCCACGCGAGCCGGCGACGATCAAAGCATGACCATGAGTGTTCTTGTAGGAATCTGGCGTGTAACGCGTGGTGCTTAACCAGCGCTTCGCATCGTTTTCATCGGTGAGAAAGAGATCCGTCTTCGTTTCTGCCAACAACTCTGATGGCGATCCAATATCGGCAACGATCAAACGGCCGTTGTAATTCGACGCCGGCGCGAGCACGTTGGCAAGTTTGGGGGCGGTCATCGTGACAGTGAGATCCGCGCGAACCGCGGGACCGATAAGTTGCGCGCTGTCTGAGTTCAAGCCAGACGGAATGTCAATCGCAGCGACAAGTGGATTGTTAGTCCAGCCTTCGCGGAAGCTATTGATTCTCTCAGCGATGCGGGCGTACACCCCTTCGAGTGGACGCGATAAGCCTGTTCCAAACACTCCATCGACAACCACGTCGATCGATTGCGAGAAGTAGTCTTCAGCAATCTTTGCTGCGCCATCGTCAGTCGCACATTCGACAAATCGAATTGACCCGGGAATTGATTCGGTTGAACTCGCAAGGCTGGCCAGAGCCTCGAAATTTATGCGCGCATCATCTTTTGTCTCGCCGATCCTGCCGAAGAGAAGCACTGAAACATTCGCACCGGCATGCACGAGCAATCGCCCAACCGCGGCGCCATCGCCTCCATTGTTGCCTTTGCCGCAGAGCACGAGCACCTTCTTGCCGGCCACATCGCCGGAGAAAGTCGACACAATCACGCGCACTACGGCTGACGCAGCGTTCTCCATCAAAACAAGTGAAGGGATGCCGTAGCGCTCACTCGTGAGCCGATCGATGTCGCGCATCTGCGCGGACGTAATTACCGGTTGCACGCCGCGATGATAAGAAGAAGGCTAGATGAGGGTCAATGAAGCTGTCTGATCGGAAATTGGAAAGTCAGTAACTCCATTCCAAAAAAAGCAAAAAGCGGCCCGGGTTTCCCCGCCGCTGCCGCTGCTCCAACCGATCCGTCTTTTCGGGATAACCAAGTAAAGAAACAATGCGGCAGCCTCTCCAGAAAACTTCGAAAAAAATTTCGAGATCGGCAGAGTCAGGCACGTCATCTTGACTGATTTTACATGTGAGCCGCACGCGGCGGGCCAAAATACTCAAAAAAGTCTCTAAAAGCCTCAGATGTGAGGGAAACCGTCCCCGGACCCTTATCGTTTGAAGCCAACGATTCGGAGCGCGCGTCGAACGACAGCATCGGCTTCAGTCACCCGCAAAATTGAGGCAATCGCGAAGTACGCCAACCCGTACGGCACGAGGACAAGGCCCGCCACCATGATCGGATGCAGGGGCGGAAGGAAAAGCTTAATTCCCCACCCAAGCGCGGCGCCGCCAAGCGCCGATAACCAAAGCCTGGTGATGAAACTGGAACTCAGACCAGTGCGTCCAATTCTTTGATTCAAACTGCGGCGGAGCAACGCAAACTCGACCCATCCCGCTATGCCTGCCGATGCAGTCAATCCGGCCGCGCCCCATTTCGGCTCGAGGCCCAGCAAATGTGGCAGCGGAATCGCGAATAGATATCCGAGGCCGGTCGTCAGCGCCACGCGAATAATCGCGTAACGTAGAGGCGTACGTGTGTCATGCAGTGCGTAGTACGTCGATGCGTAAAGACGACCCAAAGTTGATGCCAGCAAACCAATGGTCGAACCCGCGAGAATGCCCCAAACGTATGTCGAGTCAGCGCGGTTGAAGCGGCCGGTCTGGTAGAGCGCACCAGTCATAACGTCACCGAAGGCCATCATTGCCATCGCCGACGGCACAATAAAGAACGCGATGCGACGGAGCCCATCATCCAGGCGACGCCGCAGTTGGTCGGCGATCTGATCACGCGAACCGAGCGCGCTCGACATCGCAGGCAGTTCCGCGGCCGACACCGACATGCCGAAGAGGCTTACCGGCAACGTGTACAGACTCTGCGCGTAAGTCAGCGCGGCGACGGCCTGCGGGCTAATTAAGCCGGCCAGCATCGCATCGACGAACGCGGAGATTTGCACCACTCCACGGCTCATGAAAACTGGAAAGAAGTTTCGCAGCACCGTGCGTACGTTTGCCGACGCGATGTCCAGAACTGGTCGCAGCCGGCGAATTAGCGAAATGACCGTCGGCATCTGGACGCCAAACTGCAAGGCGCTGCCGGCCACAGAGCCCCACGCCGTCCAAATTGCGAGATGAAACTGATCTTCGCGCCGGCCAAACCAAATCAGCGTCGCGATGATTGCGAGATTCCAAACAACGGGTGCGGTGTAGGAAAGAAAAAATTTGCGATGGCTGTTGAGAACACCGAGGCACCAGGCCGATAGCACCAGCAGTCCCGCGCCCGGAAAAAATATGCGGATGAGCTGTGTCGTCAGCTCACGCGTGGCCGGATCAAAACTTGCGGCAAACAACCTGACGAAGAGGGGCGTGGTTAAAATACCGATAAGGACAATGACCGATGTGGTCAGCGCGAGCAGCGTCAGTACGGCATCGGCAACTCGCGAGGCCTCTTTCTTGTCGCCGCGTGCGAGCAGATTCGCATAAACGGGAATGAAAGACGCTGAAAGCGCGCCCTCGCCAAAGACATTCTGCAAAAAATTTGGAATGCGAAACGCGGCGCTGAACGCGCCGGCGGCGTCCGACGTGCCGAGGTAGTGCGCGAACACGCGCTGACGAATAACGCCGATGATCCGGCTAATCAGAATACCGGCGCCCACCATGAACGCCGATCGACCGGTGCCCTCACCATCGCGGTGGTCGTCGGCTTCGACGCGCGGAAATCGTCCGGTGCTTTCCCCCACGACTTCAACCGTCTCGCCGGCGATTTCAGCCGCATTGCGCCGATGGTGATATCTATTTCGGGAAGTGTCGGGAGATTGATACGAGCCTTCAGAACTTCCGCCCGTCGGATCTGGGACTTGAGGCTGGGGACTCTCGTCCCGATCGTGACTCATCGCGTTCAGAGATTGTACTCTTTTATCTTTGTGAGCAGCGTCTTGTAACTCACGCCCAGGGACTCGGCTGCGCTGGTCTTATTTCCGTCATGCGCAGTCAGCGCTTCGGCGATTTTTTGTCGCTCAACCAACTTCACAACTCTTTCAGTCGCTTCGCCGAGACTTCCGGATAAATTGACTCCCAGCGATGCTGCTTCAGTTCCCGCGGCTTTCGCGAATCCCAAATCGCGTGGTTCTAGCTCCGAGCCGTCAGAGAGGATGCAGGCACGCTCGATCGAGTTCTCTAACTCACGCACATTGCCCGGCCAATTGTGAGCCGAAATGGCGCTGATGCTCGATTCGCTGAGTGTCGCTTCCCGGCCGCGCAATTCTTTGCCGAGCTTTGCTGCGAAATGCCGCGCCAGCAAAACCACATCATTGCCGCGTTCGCGGAGCGGGGGGATATCAATCGGAAAGACTGCGAGTCGAAAGAAAAGATCGCTGCGAAATTCACCGTCATTGATTGCGGCGCGCAAGTCCTTGTTAGTAGCTGCGACCACCCGCACGTCAACTGGAATTGGCGACTTGCCGCCAATGCGATCGACTGCCTTCTCTTCGATCGCGCGGAGAAGCTTTCCCTGCACGGCCAAAGGCAGCTCGCCAATCTCGTCGAGAAACACAGTTCCGCCCACAGCTAACTCAAATTTTCCGAGGCGCCGTTCGACCGCACCTGTGAACGCGCCGCGCTCGTGTCCGAAGAGTTCGTTTTCGATGAGTGTTTCGGGGATTGCGGCGCAGTTGATGGCGACGAAAGACTTATCGCGCCGGTTCGACAGGTGATGAACCGCGCGCGCGAACAACTCTTTGCCGGTTCCCGATTCACCCAGCAGTAGCACGGTCGCGTCAGTCTGCGCGACGCGCTGCGTTTCCCCAACTGCGCGCTGGATTGCCTCTGATTCACCGATGATTCTGGGAAAACCGTAACGCTTAGACCACTCTTCGCGAAGCAGAAGGTACTCTGTGCGGAGGCGCGACTGTTCGAGCGCGCGCTCAACAAGTAACAGCAGATGATTGGAGTCAACCGGCTTTTGAAGAAAGTCGTGCGCGCCGTCTTTCATCGCTTGCACGGCTTCGTCAATCGAGCCGTACGCGGTCATTACGATCACTGGAGTGCTGCTGTCTGCAGTCTTCGCGGCCCGCAGCACGTCGATGCCCGACCCATTCGGCATGCGCAAATCGGTCAGCACAATCTTGTGCGGCAGTTTTCCAATCTCTTCGATCGCGGCGCGCGCGTCTGCGGCCTCGGCGACTGAATAGCCTGCCGCCTCAAGCGTCATGCGCAGAACGCGCCGCAAACTCTCTTTGTCTTCAACGAGAAGGATGTCCGGCATCAGGTCAGCACCGCTCTGCTCTCGCAGGCAGTTGAACAGAAAGGCGATTTCATAATCCGTTGAGGCTTTTTCGCTGTCAAGATCATTCTTACTGCAGGCGTTGAAGTTGGGGCAAGGCGAAGTGAAAAAGTTTGCTAGCTAATGGAAGACCATCCAACGTAGTCTGCGGCTTGAGCCTGCTTAACAGCCTAATACTTGCGGAAAATTCGTGATTGAAAGTTTCTTAATGAGTATCTAAACTCAATTTTCGTGGAGGTTCATAAATTATATGACAGTTTCCCGCCGCCTTTTCATAAAGGCCGCGAGCGGCGCTACCCTGATCGTCAGCCTACCTCAAGCACTCGTAACCGTTTTCAGTCAGGACAAACACAAACCAGTTCAGGGAGCACCCTCTGCAGGTGCCGCGCGTCGAACCCCTGCGGTCAGCTATAACGATCCGCTTTATTACTACACCAGTGCCGCGTTCAGCAGTTACGTTGGCTCAACCTTTACTGTCTATGTTTCGCAGCGGAAATCAATCAATCTGAAATTAATCGAAGTGAGCCAACTGAAACCGGCAGTACCGGGCAAGGAAGGGTTTGCGCTCGTTTTTCAGGACTCGGCGGCTAACCGTCTACGTAGCGGACTGTACAACATTGAGCATGCGGCTCTGGGGCTGTTAGCGATGATGCTCGGGCCGATCAATCAAAACGGCGCCACTTACGAAGCTGTAATCAACCGCCAATATCCCTGACGGTAAATCCCTGCCCGTCGAATGTGGGTGGTTGAACTAATTGCGTGGTTCGTACTCTCCGCGCGCTTTCGCGGCCTCGTAATCGGAAGTCGCCAGCCGCATCGAGAGTTGTATTGGCTGATAAGCGAACGGCGCAGGGCCACCAAACGCACTCTGAATTGCGGTAACGATTGCATCCTGATTGCCGCGAAACGAGTTTACATTTCCGCGCTGATTAAAGATCACAAACAACACAACACGACCACTCTTCGTGTTCATTTGCCCGACGAGTGCGCTCGCCCCACCATCGGTGCGAACCAGCGTTCCCGTCTTCGCAACTACACTGCCTCGCTCAGTCGCTTCTGTGTAACGATCCTCAAGGGTCCCCGGGTCGATTCCAGCAACGGGCAAAATGTCCGACAGCTTCAGATTGTTTTTCCTTAGTTCGTCACGCAGACCACGAAGAATTTGCATCATTGCCCGTGGGGTAACGCGGTTCACGCCGAGGCCGCTGGTGGTCGCGAGAGACACTTCATCCGAACTTATTTTCAGCGAGCTAACCACAAGCCCACGCACCGAATCGGGACCACCCAGTGACTCGCCAATTCGCTCAGCCATGAAGTTGTTCGAGTAGCACAGTAGTACTTTGAGGATGTCGACAAGCTTGCTTGAGCGCCGCGTCACCAAGGGAACTGCCTGTGGGGGCGCCGCGCCAATTACCACTTCGCCCGCAATCGTTACGCTCGGAACCGAACTGAGGCTTTGCTGATCGCCCAGAAGCAGACGCTCATCCAGCCAGGCACGGGTTGCACTTGCCGGACGCATAATAGAATCCATCGAATTTCGTAACTCTTCGCCGGAACGCTGGGCGGACCAATCAAAATTCATCGTGAAACCAGATGCGACGATCAGATTGCCGGTCACGGTTTTGATTCCCAGGTCATTTAGTTGCCGCGCCAACATGACTGCGTGCTCGTAACGGAATGAAGGATCGCGTCCAGAGATGACAAGGTCGCCGTTTAAAGTTGCAGTCGCCCGATCAATGTTGCCATATGCCCAAACTGAGGTCAGGAATCGATGATTCGGTCCAAGGTTTTTCAGGGCTGCAAATGCTGTCGCGAGCTTGACTGCTGACGCAGGATTGAATTTTTCATCAGCCGACTGCGATGCGATTAGTGTTCCATCGAGCGTCTCTGCGAGTACACCCTGGTAACCATGAACCGCAGTCAACGATTCCGGCAACGCAACTCCGCGCGTGATGCTGGCGAGTGGTGAAGTTGCACTCGAGTTCTGTGCTCCAACTGTACCCGGTTGAGCAGCGACGCTGCTGCTGGAAGGGGTTGGTGCGCTGGTCTGCGCCGCGGCAGCCGAAGACAAGAACAGTCCAATACAAAATGCGAGCAGCAACCCACTACTGGTCCGCGGTGTTGCGATCGCTGCCCTGTCTCGTTTGAACCTCATCTCCCTAAAAATATAACACGTCTAATCGGTCGCCTTCGGCGAAAAGAAAAGCGCCAACGTTTGATGCCCGCAATTCCGGGCTGGATGCACAAACACAATCGTCTCGGACATTCCCAACTTTATTGACAGTCCTCGGGGGCGCTCCTAGAATCCAAACAGACTCGCCCATCGTTCGGCAACCACGGAATGCGAGAACAGCAACCTGTCACTATCGATCGCTTGCGCGCGACACATGCCATTCGGCGTAAAGAGATTCGCGCGCGCCTCATAGAATTCGATTACGTTTGGGACAGCGGATCGGACGCTCGTCTATGGGAAGAAATGGTGTACTGCATCTTCACGGCCGGTTCGTCTGCGTCATCAGGGATGAATGCGGTCAATGCGGTGAAGCCATTGCTCAACCGCGGAAGTCGCGGGGCGATCACACGCGCACTGAAGAAGCCTCCGGCCTATCGGTTTCATAATGTGAGGGCCGAGCATCTTGTCGCCACGCGCAGGTTTCTGCGGAAAAGTCTCTCTATGCGGCTGCGCGACAAATTGAAAAGCTTTCGCGATCCGGCGGAGCGACGCGATTGGCTGGCAAAGACGCCCGAAATCAAAGGGCTCGGGTACAAAGAAGCAAGCCACTTTTTGCGAAATATCGGCTTCAAAGGTTACGGCATTCTGGACAAGCACATCATTAGATGCCTGGCCGAACTTGGCGTGCTGGATTCCGCGAAGCCGCCAACCACTCGCGCGCGATACCTGGCAAGCGAGAGCCGGATGAAAGACTTTGCGAAGGACGTTGACATCAATTTCGACGAGTTGGATTTGGCGCTCTGGTCAATGAAGACGGGCAAGATTCTGAAGTAAGACGGGCTTATGAACCTCTTCGCTTACCCTAAATCAACAGTTCCTTTCTTTTGCTCGGTAGTTCGAACCTCGTCTGTATGTGCGGTAATCGTCCTGTGCGCCGCCGGTGCGCTGGCAAATAATCAGAAAGCCCTGCGGCAGGCACAGAAGGCGCTGCGTTCCGGCGACTACCAGCGCGCTGAGCAGCTGTATCGCGACATATTGCAAAAGGACGATCAAGAAGTCGCAGCGCACCTCGGACTCAGCAAGACACTACTGAAGCAGCAACGGCTGCATGAGTCATTTGATCACGCCGCGCGTGTGATCGCGGCAAATCCATTGTCGGCTGAGGCGCACGCAATCCTGGGTTCCGCGATTCTCGCCACCGGCGATTTCCGTTTGTCGCTGGAAGAATTCCGCACCGCCCTCAACATCGACGACGACCAGGCGCTTGCCGTGGCCGGGCTCGCGATGATCGATTTCTACGAAAACCGCAACAACGAGGCAGTTCAAAAACTGCGACGTGCCGCCAGCATGGATCCGGATGAGCCGGACTACATCTTCAGCCTGGGCCAGGCAGCCGCCCGCGCTGAGAAGTACAAGGAAGCCGCAGACGCTTACGAGCGGTTTCTCATGATCGCTCCGCATACTGATGCGGATCGTCGCGCGAGGATTCGTGGATTGATCGACTTTCTCCGTTACCTCGGCCAGCAGAATTCTCTCTACAACGTCAGCGGCCCTGAGCGTACGGTAATAACGTTCGAATCCATTGACAATCGACCGATCGTGAAGGTGCGACTGAATGGGTCGAAGACGCCGCTGCGCTTTGTGCTCGATACCGGCTCGGGAATGTCGGTGATCTCGGAAGAGACCGCGCGCAAACTCGGACTTCGTCCTGTCGCCCGTGGCGGTATGGCGCGAGCGATCGGCGGCGGCGGCCGGTTTGAAATCGTGTATGGATATCTGAACTCGATGGATTTGGGAGAGATGCACATTGAAAACGTTCCCATTTACATCAGGCGCTTCTACGATCAGCAGACGCCAGTGGATGGCTATTTGGGCATCGCCGCGTTGGTGCGTCTAGTGACGGCTGTTGATTACGGAACACAGCGCATGACCCTCGTGCGTCAACGCAACAGTGCCGACCTTAGCTCGCTGATTGATCGTATTGCCACCATCGGATCAACCAACGTGGCCGCGCGCCCTGGGTTTGAAATACTCGTGCGAACGACTTCCAGCGGGTTTCTCAGCGGCGAAGTAAGCATCGAGGGAATAACAAAATCCCTGAACTTCATCATTGACACAGGCGCAACGGTGAGCGTGATTTCGCAACGCGCCGCCGAGCTTGGGCCCTTTGCCGAATTCATTCAGCCGGACCGCATGCGCGTATTTGGCGCGGCTGGCGTCGCTGAGGACGTGAAGATCGCAATGCTGCCGAAGGTTGCGATTGGCAGTTATGCGCGCGAAAGGGTTAACGCGGCCGTGTTAGATCTTGATCCGATCAATGAAACAGCTGGGTTCCAACAGAACGGAATTCTCGGTGGAAATTTTCTGCGCCACTTTCGTGTGGTGTTCGATTTTCAGCGAGGGATTCTGAGGTTCGAGCCGATTGACGGGTTGAAAACGACGAGCGCTGGCGCTCAGGAACAGTCCGGCTTATGAAACCGAGCGCATATCTCGAAACTTCAGTCGTTGGCGCGTATCTTGATAACGGTGAGCCGTTTCGTCGTGATCTGACGATCCGCTGGTGGGAACATGAACTGTCGCAATACCGCGCGGTGATTTCGCCGCTTGTTGTACGTGAGTTGGAGCGGATCGAAGAGCCGCATCGAACCGCATATTTAAAGCTGGTAAATCGTCTCGAGGAAGTCGAACTCACTGAGGAGTGTGCGATCCTGGCCGATGGTTATGTGTCGCGCGGTATTTTTCATCGCAAGTACATCGCCGACGCATTGCATGTAGCAGTTGCTTCGTTTCATAAAATCGATTATCTAGTTACATGGAACTTCGGACATCTTGCAAACGTGCGACGTCAGGCGCGAATTCGTTTGTTCAATACCGCCGCTGGATTTTTCGTACCAATGATCGTTACGCCGGAGTTTCTGGTTTCAGAAGCAACTGAGAAGCAGACGGCGTGATTGAGTTTTGAATTTTGAATTTGAAATCTTGTTTCGGACGTCTGACTTGTGACGTCTGACTTCTGTTAATGTATCGTCGTCCAAAATTCCTAACCGCCTTGATTCGTATTCGCGAAATCATGTCACGCGAGGCCGACTATGACGTTGACCTATTTGCCGAGATGGTTCGCTCGGGCGAACAACCGAAACTCGGCAAGGTGCGAAACATTCGCGGTTTCAAAAAGCGCGCGCGTCGCGAAGACGCCGAAATTGAAACCGATGAGCAAGAACGAGCCGCGCGATAGCCATGGACGCCACGTTTGAAACAATTGGCCTGGAGGTGCCAAGCGAGAAAGCCATCAACTTTCTCGCCGAACGCGCCGAAAATCAGGGGGAAGCGAGCCAACTGTCGCGGCGCGGCGCGGTTCTGCATGGGCGTTGCTGGAAACTCGGCGAAGGTCTCGAGGTGTGGACAGTTCTTTATGAGTCCGGGACGGGCGACGTGTTTTACGCGAATTGCCGGCCTGGCTTCCGCGCGCGCTATACACAACGCATCGCCCCGTGGGCGCTAACCGAATATGATGAAGAAGGCGAAGCCGTCATCCACGGTTATTGTGACGGCACCGATACAGAAGTGCTATTTGAACTTCAAAATTTGACTGAGGTAGGCATAGCCGGTTTTCGCGCATCGGCGCTGCACATTGGCTTGTGTGGACTGGCTTATCGCGCGCGTGTGTGTTCGCGTGCAATGGATGCGCGGTGGTTGCCGCTGGAGCGCGCCGCCCCCTCGCGAGCCGCACACGAAAACGACTGGATCGTTCGTGGACGCGTAATTGCTTTCAAGCCGCTCATCAATCCGCTATCCGGCAGCGAGCTTTACTGGGTCTATCTCGACCTGAATCGTTTGAAACTTGAAGTGTTGGTAAACGCCCGCGCCCTCACTGGCGCCTCGCTACAAATCGGCGCAACCATTTCTGCGGAAGTCTGGCTGCAAGGCCACGTGGTTGATTCTCAAGCGCTGCACCAGCAGTACGAGGGCGTTGATCAAACTTTTTCCATCGCCGACCTTTGGTCGCGCTTCCTGCGTCACAACTAATTCACCCAGCCAGCCCGATTGAATGAAGCGTTTCGTCATCATTGCTCTCACGCTGATCGTGCTTGCCGCCGTTGCCTACGTCGCCGATCAATATTGGATCCATCGCTACGATTCGTTGATAGCAACTGAAGCCGCGCGGTACCGCGTCGATCCCGATCTTGTCTGGAGCATTGCCTACGAGGAAAGCTACTTCGCGCCCTGGAAGAATGGCCGCGCCGGCGAAATCGGAATGATGCAGGTGACGCCGGGCGTGCTGCAAGATTGGGCTTCCGAGAATGCCGGCACGGCGATTCAGCAACGAAGCGCTACCGATGCGAGCACAATGCTGCGCGACCCGCAACGCAATATTCAGATTGCGTGCTGGTACCTGCAAAAAGCCGCGGATGACTTTCGCGACATCCCGGACCGCGAGGCCCGCATGTTGGCGGCATACAACGCCGGCCGGCGAAGGGCCGCCGAGTGGAATCATGTGCCTGACGGCGCCCCTCCACTGACGGAGCAACAATTCATCGATCGTATCGACATCGCATCGACGCGCGCTTACGTTACTTCAATCCTCAAGCGCTATCGCCACGTGAAATCGGCGAAGGCTCGCTGATCAATCCAAACCTTCAATCGCTGAGATGACTAAAATCTATTCCGGTCGCTGGGTTCTACCGATTGCCTCAGCCGCGCTTGATTACGGGGCTGTCGCAATCAATGGTGACAAGATCGTCGCGGTGGGTGGCACGAATGAGATTGCGGCGCGTTTTCCACAGGCGACGGTTACGGATTTCGGCTCGAGCGTCATCCTGCCCGGCCTGGTTAATGCCCACTCCCATCTCGAGCTGACGGTAATGCGCGGTTTTCTCGAAAGCGAAGAGCATGACTTTTTCGCGTGGCTGCGGAAACTGACAATTGCCCGCATGGCGATGGGCTCAGACGATCTCTTCGTTTCCGCAGCGTGCGGCGCGATCGAAGCAGCGCGCGCGGGTATCACTTGCATCGGTGATTCAAGCTCTGTCGCCACCCGCACAATGAAGGCAGTCGGCGAGATCGGCTTGCGCGCAGTCGTCTATCAAGAGTCGTTCGGCCCGGATCCAACTGTTGCTGAGCAGTCGGTAGCCGGTTTGCGCCGCGAAGTCGACGCGATGCACGCGTTGGAAACGTCAACACTCCGCGCAGGGGTGTCTCCGCACGCGCCCTACACCGTGAGTGCACCACAACTCGAGCTGATCTCGCGGATGGCTATCGACGATGAGCTTCCTTTAATGATGCATGCTGCTGAATCGCAAGCCGAAAGATCTCTTATGCTCGAAGGCGCCGGAGCATTTGCTGACGGCCTACGCAAGCGCAACATCGAATGGCGGGCGCCGGGGATTTCGACGATTCAATATTTGGCGCGGCACGGCGTGATGGAAGCGAAGCCCTTGTTAGCGCATTGCATCACGGTTGATGAACAGGACATCGAGACCATCCGCGTCACCGGCGCGAGTGTTGCACACTGTCCGAAATCAAATGCAAAACTTCGCCATGGCCATGCGCCGTTTGCAAAGTTCCTCGATGCTGATTTGAGAGTTGGTCTCGGCAGCGATTCCGTGGCGAGCAACAACAACTGTGACATGCTCGAAGAAGCGCGATTTGCGCTGCTCTCTGCGCGGGCAACGGAAAACGACAAAGGCTCAGAAAGCCTCAACGCTACACGGGCGCTTTTTGCCGCCACGCTCGGCGGCGCGCGCGCTCTCGGTCTCGATCATGAGACTGGTTCGTTGCGAGAAGGATTGCAGGCAGACTTGACCATCGTTGGCCTCGACGGCGTTCATCAACAGCCCGTTACAAATCCTGTCGATGCGCTCATATTCTCTTCGTCCGGCCGTGACGTTCGGATGACGATGGTCGCGGGAAAGGAAGTCTACCGCGATGGACAATCAGTTGCCGTCGATGACAATGCCTTTGTGTCACGACTAGCGGCGGTTCGACAAAAGCTCGAAGAAGCGGTGGCCACCAACGGTCTCTAAACCCCTGGGCAAGGGAAACCTCGACACCTCTATAAAGCGAATGAGCAGCTTGCAGGTTCTCTTCCCCTGCTTACTGCTCACTGCTCACTGCTCACTCTTTTTGTTTTCTCGGCCGCGTCACGCGCGGCCCATATTTGGCCTTATCAACCTTCTATGACGCTCATCGCGCTTACCGCTCGTTTCTCGTAGGCGGCGATGGTCGTCAGGTTCTGTTTCTCAATCGCGCTTAATGACGCGTCGGTGAATTTCGGATCCGGCTTGTACCAATCAAAGCTCGCGAAATACTTCTGGGTCCACTCGTTTTTGAACACTTTGCCGTGGCGCGCATAGATTTCGTCACGCATCTTTTGCACGTCTTCGACAAATAAGCCGTTGAGTAACGCGCGCGTAATCGGCTTTGTGCTGAGCTGATTGTGCAGCTTGTTTTCGTAAGCGACGATCGTCTCGACATTGGTCTTGTCCGCGCCGGTTAGCTCTTCGTCTTTGAACTCTTCGTTCGGGTCGTACCACGCCTGACCACCGAAATACTGTTGCAGCCACAGCGTTTTGAAGACTCGGCCATGACGCGCGTAGATTTCATTGCGCAGCAGGCGCAGTTCGTGAAGACTCAGCCCGCGCAGCATCGCCTCGGCAATCACTTTATTTTCGAAAAGCTCCATGTCACCCGGCGCGATCGCCACTTTCCGTTGCTGACGGCGAATAGTGTCGATGAGCTGAAGGTTCTTCAGCTCAATCGCCGAAAGACCCTTCGGGTTGTAGTGTTCAGCCGGCTGATACCAATAGCGCTCGTCGAAGTATTGCTGTAGCCACGGGTCGTCATCGAAGCGCTTGCCATGAATTGCTTCGACTTCAGCCGCGAGCACCGTCCACTCAGCGTTGGTGTGCGTGCCGAGTTTCCTTCGCGTCAACGCTTTGTTCTGGTAAAGCCGCATGTCGCCGGGCTCGACCGTTTCGTGCTGGGCCGCTTCGGTCAGGCGAATGACGTCGAGATTTTCGCGCTCAGTATCGTTTAGCGACGAGTTCTTGAACTCCGCATCCGGTTTGTACCAAGCGCGCGATTGCAGGTACCGCTTGATGTCAGGATCTTTGAAGACGCGCCCGTGCTTGCCGAAAACTATCCCACGCACGAATTTCAGATCATACAAGGTGAGCGCACCTAGATCTTTCGCGGTGATGTTGCGACCGCGAAAGTCAAAGGTCTCCCAACTCTTGATATTGGCGTACTCATCCTGCGCGAAGACCGGCGAAAAAGCGCTAAGCAACGCTACAAGGAAGAGCGTGCCAAGAAATCGATAGCGTGTGACAGGGGATTTCATACTCACCTTCCGGTTAGATAAGACGACGAAGCGTTCTTGTTTTGCGGGGCGACAAATTCGCGCCACGGATTAGCCAAAGATATCCCGAACCTTATCCGTCAACTTCTGGTCTTCCAAATCTTTTGTTTCAACGCGTTCCAGCTGCTCCAGCAGCTTTCGCTGCTCGCGGGTAAGCATCGTTGGAGTTACCACCGACACTGAGACGAATAAGTCGCCGCGCCCGCGTCCACCGAGCACCGGCATTCCTTGTCCACGGACACGAAACACGGTTCCCGTCTGTGTGCCGGCAGGAACTTTCAAATTGTCTTCCCCGCTAAGCGTCTTGACTTGGATTTCCGAACCGAGCGCGGCTTGCGCAAAGGTGATCGGAACCGACGCGTAAAGATTATTTCCCTGGCGCTCAAACAGCTCGTGTTCGGCAACATGAATCACCACATAAAGATCTCCCGGCGGTCCGCCATAAGCTCCCGACTCGCCTTCGCGTTGCAAACGTAGCCGTGATCCGGTCTCGACACCGGCGGGAATCTTCACCTCAATCTGTTTTTCGCGTTCGACACGTCCGTGGCCCTGGCAGTCCTTACAAGGCGAAGTGATCACCTGACCGGTGCCGCGACAATTGCCGCACGTGCGCGAGACGGAAAAGAATCCTTGCTGGAATCGAACTTGCCCCGCACCGCCGCACGTCTGGCAGGTCTCTGGATGAGTACCGGCCGCAGTGCCCGCTCCATTGCACGTTTCGCATGTTTCCAACTTCGGAATGCGAAGTTGCGCCGTCATGCCGGTCGCTGCCTGTTCCAGTGAAATCTCAAGATCGTAACGCAAGTCGGCCCCGCGTTGCTGCGCGGATCTGCGCGAGCCGCCGCGGGTGCCTCCACCAAACACATCGCCGAATCCAAACAGATCGCCGAGAATGTCTTCGATGCCGCTAAATCCGGGCGCACCCCAATTTGCACCGGCCGCGCTCGAGACACCCGCATGCCCAAATCGATCGTAACGGCTGCGTTGTTCAGCGTCTGAGAGAACGGCGTAGGCCTCGGCCGCCTCTTTGAATTTCTCTTCGGCTTCCGGGTTACTCTGATTCTTGTCGGGATGATATTGGTGCGCGAGCTTGCGGTAAGCGCTCTTCAATTCCTGGTCGGTCGCACCGCGTGCGATTCCCAAGACTTCGTAATAATCTCGTTTTGCCGGCATAAATCTTCTATCAAAGCGAGCGGCCAGCAGATGTGCCGGCTCTCCGGCAAGCTACTGACCGCTGCGGAATTCTATCTGAACTGCGTTAGTTGCTCAATCTGCCTTTTGGGTGGCTTCAGTACCCTTCATCATAGCGCTAGTCAGTTGTCGCCCCAGACGCTCCAGTGCGTCGAGCGCCATCCGAATTTCGCCAACTTCGTCAGCTTTTACCGCGCCTTCACCTTCCGTCAAGATTCTCTGGCCGGCTTCCTGTTGTTCGGTCTCGAGCAGACCGCCAAACTCCAAAAAGGTCCGTTGCGTGTTTTTGACGACACTCGCCAGCTTATTTCTCAGAGCAATCTTCTCACTCTCTGAACGATCGCTCTCGGCCATGGTTTCGGCCTCTCTGATAATCTTCTCGATCTGTTCGGGCGCCAGCCCCGAGGTGGGCGTGATGCGCATCTGCTGTTCCCGCCCTGTCGCCTTATCGACGGCGGACACTGAAACGATTCCGTTGGCATCCACTTCAAACGAAACTTCAATCTGCGGTACGCCACGTGGGGCGGACGGAATTCCCACCAGTTCAAATTTGCCAAGGCTGCGATTTCCGCTGGCTACGTCGCGCTCTCCCTGCAAAACGTGAATTTCAACCGAAGACTGACTGTCGACCACAGTCGTGAAATTCAAACTGTTGCGAAGCGGAATCGTCGAATTTCGTTCGATAATTTTAGTGAACAGTCCGCCGCGGGTTTCCAGTCCGAGGCTCAACGGCAAGACGTCGAGCAGAACAATGTCCTTCACATCGCCGCTAAGAACGCCGCCCTGGATCGCTGCGCCCATTGCGACAACTTCGTCTGGGTTAATTTCGGCCGAGGGCTTCTTGCCAAAGAATTTCTCCACCGCTCGTTCAACGATGGGCGAACGCGTTTGACCTCCGACGAGAATCACCTTGTCGATATCACTCGCGCGCAATTCCGCATCAAGCAGCGCACGTTCACACGGCTCGATAGTTTGATCGACCAGGCTGGTAACGAGTTCTTCGAATTCCTTGCGCGTCAGTGTCTTGTTCAGGTGCTTCGGCCCTGTCGCATCAGCGGCAATAAAAGGCAAATTGAAACTGGTCTCAGTCGCGGATGACAGCTCACACTTGGCTCGTTCGGCGGCTTCCTTTAAACGTTGCAGGGCGAGTCGATCCTTCCTCAGATCGATTCCTGTGTCTTGCATGAATTGGTCAGCCATCCAGTTCATGATGCTTTCGTCGAAATCCTCGCCACCAAGAAAAGTGTTGCCCGAAGTCGAGAGAACTTCGAACACACCCTCGTTCATCTCGAGGATCGAGATGTCGAAAGTGCCGCCACCCAAATCATAGACAGCGATCTTTTCTGATTCGGATTTACCTAAACCGTATGCCAGCGCGGCAGCCGTGGGTTCGTTAATAATCCGATGGACCTGGAGCCCGGCAATCTTGCCGGCATCTTTTGTCGCCTGGCGTTGAGTGTCATCAAAGTACGCCGGAACAGTTACGATCGCATCGGTAATGGCTTCGCCCAGAAAATCTTCGGCCGCTGCTTTCAAACGTTGCAGCATGATTCCTGAAAGCTCAGGCGGACTGTAAATTTTTTCCTGTACGCGCACGTGGGCATCGCCATTTGAAGAGTTGACGATTTCGAAGGGCACAGTGCCCCGCATCCGCTTAGCTTCATGAGAATCGAACTTCCGTCCGATTAGTCGCTTCACCGCGTAAACCGTATTCGCGGCATTTGTCACCGCCTGACGCTTGGCAATCTGTCCGACAAGTCGCTCGCCCTTATCGGTAAAACCGACAACGCTGGGCGTAGTACGACCACCTTCCTTGTTGGGCACGATTTGCACCGCGCCGCCCTCAAGAACCGACACGCAGCAATTCGTCGTTCCTAAATCAATTCCAATTATCTTTCCCATACGGATGTGGCTAGTTGCCAGACTTAGGCGCCGCTACTTTGACCATCGCCGGTCGAAGCAAGCGGTCACCAATGCGATAACCGCGGGCAAGCTCTTCCAGGACGGTATCTGGTTCGTGTTCATCGGAGGGCTCGGTAACAACAGCTTCGTGGATGTGCGGATCGAAACGTTCTCCGACCGCCGGTATCGGCTGAACGCCAAAGGATTCGAGCAATTCCGAAAGTTGTTTGCTGATGAGCTGGACTCCATGAAGGAAATGACGAAACTCGGCTGACTCAACACTTTCAACCGAACGTTCGGCGTCGAGTGCTCGGGTGAGATTGTCCATCACTGGTAGCAGTTTGCGCGCGACGTCGGCGACCACGCGATGGTAAGTATCGGTGCGCTCGCGTTCCACCCGCTTTCGGTAATTTTCAAAATCAGCTTGCCGGCGCAATGCCGCGTCCTGCGCTTCCGCCAATGCGTTTTGCAGACGCTTGAGCTCCGCACGAGACGCTACCAACTCTGCTGTCAGCGGGCCTCCGCCTTCCGCTTCGGCGAGCGGGTCAATCTCGGTAGTTGGTTCGTCTTCCGCTGCGCCATTGCCTCCGATCGCCGGATCATCCTCTGGCGGATCGTCTTCAAAGCGGATAGGAATCGCTTGCGACTTTCGGTCTCCCACAATAAACCTTCGCACAGACTATTCTGATTTTTGGGGTTATCGAAGCGGAAATCGCCTCAATGCAGAGACGCTTCATTCGACAGAGCACGCTCGATAAAACGTGCAAGATAGTTTACCACAGCCATCGTGCGGCCATACTCGATTCTTGTTGGGCCGACGACTCCAATAGTACCCGAAACGTCACCGTGGAGTTGGTAGGATGCGGTAAATACAGCGCACCGCTTCATCGAGGGAGCAGCGTTTTCATCACCGATGACAACCCTCACTTCACGCGGGGCGCGATCGCCATCGAGACATTCGTTGAGGATTTTTACTAAACGCGTCTTCTCTTCCAGTGTTTGCAACAATTCGCGCAAGCGCTCGCGGTTCGCAAATTCGGGCTGGGTAAGAATCTTGAATGCGCCTTCGATAAAGACTTCCCCGGTCGCGCTATCTTCGTCGTCCAGGCTCCGCTCGCACAGAAGAATTGCAGTCCTCAGGAGTCGGTCGTACAGGGCCTTCTCTTCTTTCATTCGCGCCAAAATGTCATGGCGAATAGAACGCAAACTCTTGCCGTAGAACTCTGTGTTGAGATAGCGCGCAATTGCATCCAGTTCGTCCTGACTGAAACTCTCGTCCAGCCGGATGACTTTGTCCTGCACGATGTTAGAAGTGGAAACCAGCGCAACCAGAATCCGATTGTCCGGCAGATTCAAGAAGCTGACGTGCTGCAAACTGTTCTCTGCCAGTGACGGCCACACAACGATTCCCACGTTTTGCGATAACTGCGAGAGCACGTGTGACGCTCGTTCCATCAAACGATCTGGCCGCATGGTCACATCTCCAAGTCCGCCAATTTGTTCGATCGCTTTCAGATCCGATTTCGAAAGACGAGTGTCGCTGACAACGTTGTCGACGTAATACCGATATCCTCGGTCAGTCGGTATTCGACCGGCTGACGTGTGCGGCTGTTCGAGCAGGCCGAAGTCATCCAACTCTGCCATCACGTTGCGAATCGTTGCCGAGCTCCAACCGGTCGCGTACGCAAACTGGTCGGCAACGGTGTGCGAGCCAACCGGTTCTCCGCTGAGCAGATGCTCCTGAATAATCGTCGCCAGCACTGTCTGCCGCCGAGATTCGGGGGTCGGACGCGATGGGGTTGTTGAATTCAGCGTTCGCTTGGTCATTTTCTGAAAACTTGCGCCCGCTGAGTGCGGCGCGAACTCAGTATAGCCAATTCGAAAAAGCCCCGCAAAACCTTTAATCCCGCTCGTTTCATTTGTGTTCGCGCGAAGACCGATGTGTGGAGGCTGCGGCACCGCCTGGCCTAAGATACTGAAATCAGAAAGCTTACGCCAACGTGTCGCAGGTTCGTGACTTAGATTCGACCTGAACTTCTCTCCGCTCTTCGATTTTCCGTGGAATTTTGTTGGTTCTGGATGCTCATTTGACCCTAATCGCGGTGGCCCATAAGATTCGTGCGTCAGCAAGCCGGTTATGCCTCAGAACCATTTGCACCTGCAAAGAGTTTTCAGCGACGCGTTTCACCACTTGGATCCAAAGGGTCGGCGGTTTCGTCTCAGTGTCGCGGATATCGAGGTGCGTTTTTATCCTTACGCCGGACTCCATCACACGATTCGAGTGCGCTCCGGTCGCGTTTACGTGCGCCTGTCCGACATCTTTGGCGCGGCGCCGCCGGAGGTAATTCGCGCCCTGGCTTTTCTGCTTGTCGCGCGATTGCTTTCGCGAAAACCGCCATCGGCTCACGAAAAAATTTATCGCTCTTATGCTTTCCGTCCCGAAGTTCTGCGCGCCTCAGACATCGCGCGGCAAAAACGGGGTCGCAAAATAATCTCAACAGCCCGAGGCAAAGTTTATGATCTCGAGGAGCTGTTCGCGCGTCTGAATCGAAGGTATTTTGATGGTCAACTCGAGAAACCCGTCATTACGTGGTCGAAGCGCCGCGCCAAACGAATTCTCGGGCATCACGATTCCGTCCACAACACGATCACCATCAGCAAAGCGCTCGATGCGCGCGACGTGCCGGAATGGTTCGTCGAGTACATCCTTTACCACGAGATGTTGCACATCAAACATCCGGCAAAGATGATCAACGGCCGCCGCTACTATCACACGCCCGCTTTTCGATCAGAGGAACAGCGCTTTCCCCGCTACCAAGCCTCGCAGGATTGGCTGGATCGAGTAGTCCGCAAGAATCGCGAGCTGCGGGCGCGGGCCGCGTGATCGTTTTGCCAGTTAACCATAGACAGAGTTAGACTCCCGGAATCGTCGAAGAACTTTCCCTCGGAAAGGGCTACCTTGCGGTCATTCTTTAGAGGGTTAATGCTTCCCTTCACTGCGCCTTTTTGGAGAGCGCTGGGGGTTGGCCTGCGTGAGATTGTTCGGGCGATCTGCAAGATACTTCATCGCATAGGACCCGGAGAATCAAGACGACCGCAAAGAAATCAAACCGGCTGCTGCATTGATCTGCCGCATGACGTCTACAAGCGCGCCGATCCGCTCATCTATTCACAATACTACCTGATGCAGCGTGGATTGGCCGTCACTTGGGACAATCCGGACATTGACATCTTCGATGGGACGGCGCTGGTCACCGGTGGATTGCGGCCAAATCACCGGTATCGAATTCGAGTCAGGATCTGGAATGGTTCGTACGATGCTCCGGCGGTCGGTGTAGGCGTCGAGCTTTCGTATTTGTCATTCGGAGCGCAAACAGTTTCGCATCCGATCGATAAAGGCTTTGTGAACCTTGGTGCAAAGGGAACCGCCGAATGTCCGGCGTTCCTCGAACTGGAATGGCTGACACCAGAAGTTGGCGGTCACTATTGCCTGCAAGCGCGCCTCGATTGGTTCGACGACGCCAATCCCGACAACAACCTCGGACAAAAGAACGTCACAGTAGGGACCCTGCACTCACCTGCGCATTTCGCATTCAACGTTCGCAACGACGGCTCAGTAACACATAGATTCGCAGTGGAAGCTGATGCTTACGATTTGCCTGAGCTGCCAGACTGCCGCGATCAGCAGCGCGAGCCACCAAAAACCCGGCTACGGGAGAGTCTTGCGCGCTGGGAGCAGACAAAGCGGATGCAAAGCTATGGCATGTTTCCGATTCCCAACAACTGGAGAATCGAGATTACCCCACAGGCATTCGGTCTGGATCCAGGTAAAGAACAAACCGTAAAGGTCGCAATCGAACCGCATGACGTTTCGTTCCGCGGAACAAAGACATTCAACGTGCATGTTTTTACATATGACGCCGAGCGCCGGTGGCTGGCCGGTGGTGTAACGCTGGCAGTGACGAAATAAGAGCGACGATGGCTTACAAACACTACACGTCCTGCTACCTTTACCCGGAAGGTGGCAAGCCATACAACGAAAAAGACCGGGTGGCATTTGCTGCCAAGCAGATCCTGATCACGCTGGCGTTTACTGGTATCGGCGCACTTATCGGTTTACTCGCGGGACCCATCGGAGCTCTTATTGGTGCTTTGGGCGGATCGATCGTGGGGTTCACAAACCTGCTCAACGAGGCTGCTGACCAATGGCTAAATCACCGCCTCATCTGCCTCGACAAAGACAATCCGAAATGCGCCGTTGGCATTGTTTCCTTCGACCCAACCCGCAGCGAACTCGGCACGTTCGACAATGATCAGTATTTTGATGTTGCACTCATGCCCCACCCAGTCGAACTCATGATGGAGCTCGATGAGCAGGTGTTTGATCCGGATATCACCAGCCAAAACGATAATGCGCTGGTGCCGAGGAATCGCTACACGGTGGACAAATATGGCAACGCAGTTGTCGTTGACAGCTTTGCTAAACATGTCGCAGACCATCCCGCCAATAAGATCTGGTTAGACGGTTTACAGGGGCAGACGTTAGTGGCCGCGCGACTGGACATCCTTGATCTCGGTTACGCCTCGCCGAAAACCCATGAACGGAACATGTTGCACTGCGAGGCCGAGGGCGATTTCTGGGTAAAAATCAAGGAGTATGCACCGGCACTTGCGGCCTTGATTGACGCCGCCCTGGTAGCTGCTGCTGTGGGCGCCGTCGCGGGTTCATCGGTAGGCAGCGCGGCAGGATGTGCGATCGGCTCATTCTTTCTCGGTCCCATCGGATGCGCGATCGGAGCTGCAATCGGCGGACTTCTGGGCGGCGCGGCCGGCGCTCTTGCGGGCGGTGGTGCAACATACCTGGGTGTAATCAAACCAATCTTGCAGGAGCTGTTCGATGCGGGCCCGGGTGACGTTGAAGACGCGAACGTCGGCGACAAGGCACTGGGACCGATTCAAATGGAAGACAAAGTCGCCGTCATGGGTGAACATGTTTACGATGGGTATCACGATGGCTGGAATGAATTACATCCGTTGATGGCGCTCGTAAAGATCGACAAGTCTGGTGGTGTCGGGCCGGGATATTACCTGGAATGGCAACCAAGTCTGCCTAAGGACCCGCCGCCACCCCCGCCGGGAGAAACGATCAAACTCACGAAAGACGACATGAAGCAAGGACTGAACAGCGACAACTTTCGCAAGCGCTGTAAACACCTGCAAGACACCTGGTGTCGGATGCTCAGAGAGGCGTTTAGCAAAGAGACGAGACTAAGACAACAAGCCATGGATCAACGATGGACAATTCACCCAATGGTCGATGGCTGCCGGCTGGTGGACGATCGAGAGCCGCCAATTCATTGACAATTTACACTGCCGCAATCATTTCGGAACTTCCAATCCCGGCACACGTTTAGACATTCAGGTAGGTGGGCTCCTCCTGAAAAGCGAGCAGCCGAGGCGGACGCAGTTGACGAGACGTGCTACGCAACGGTTGCTCGCTTGATTTTTGCCACGGCGCTGGACAATTGTGCGGCCGCCTCGCTAGACTACACGGTTTGCAAACACCAACTGATCGTCATCTGTGCGACCGGAATCACTGTTAAGGAGCATCGAGTAGTTAGTAATGGCAATTCCAGCAACCCAAATTCGCCGTGGCATGGTCATTGTTTTCGAGGGTCAGCCGTGCAAAGTCGTTGAATTTCGTCACCATACGCCCGGAAATCTGCGCGCCATGATTCAAACCAAGTTGCGCAATATTCGCACCGGATCATCTTTCGAACACCGATTTCGCTCGGCTGATACGATTGAGCGCGCTTCGCTCGAGCAGCACCAGATGGAGTATATGTATTCAGACGGGTCGCATCATCACTTCATGAACACCGAGACGTACGATCAAGTCGCACTAAGTGACGATGATTTGGGCGACGCAGCGCAATGGTTGTCGCCCGGCCTGAAGATTCAGGCAGAGTTTTACGAAGGCGCTCCGATTGGTATCGACCTTCCGCCGTCACTGGAATTAACGGTGACACAGACCGAACCGTCCTTGAAGGGTGCAACCGTCTCTAACGTTAACAAGCCGGCCACTCTGGAAAATGGAGTGACGATTCAGGTACCGCCGTTCGTCAACGAAGGCGACCGCATTCGCGTCGATCCTGTCGAAGGCCGCTACATGGAACGCGCCAAGTAACTTAGACTCTGGTCTGTGCCGGTTCTTGTCTGACCGATATTCACGGACTAGAGTTGCCGCGATGTATTTTCTCTACAGTCTTCTCTTGACGCTTGGCTTTGTCCTGCTTCTCCCAAGGTTTGCTATCGACGCCCTGCGTAATGGCAAATATGTCACGGGACTTCGTCAGCGCCTCGGCGACATTCCTTTAGTCGACTCTGACCGCCCGATTATTTGGTTGCACTGTGTCTCGGTGGGCGAGGCGCAGGCGGCGCAATCACTCGTGCGCCTACTCAAGGAGACATTTCCGACTCACACGCTTGTGGTTTCCACCACCACAGTCACCGGCCAGCGGCTGGCGCAAGCCATTTTCAGCGAACAAGCTGCGGCAGTCTTCTACTTCCCGATTGACTGGGCGTGGACTGTGGGTCGCGTCCTGCGCAGACTGAATCCAGCGGCAATCTTCATCATGGAAACAGAACTTTGGCCGCATCTGTTTCGCGCCGCGCGCAAGAGGAAGATTCCCGTCGCACTCCTGAACGGACGAATCTCAGATAAATCATTTCGCCGATACAACCGAATTCAACCGTTCATATCGCGTGTGCTGAACGACCTGACACTCGCGACAATGCAAAGCGAGCGGGATGCAACGCGAATTTGTCAATTGGGATTGAGCGACGATCGCATCGTCGCAGTCGGCAACTTGAAATTCGACAGTGCCGGAACCGCCGCAGACGCAGTAATCACAAATCAAATCCGCGATCGGTTCGGTTTCGCGGATTCCCAACCGTTGTTTGTTGCCGCCAGCACCCACTATCCGGAAGAGGCCGTGATTCTGAATGCATTTCGCGCAGTCAGACAGTCGCACCCACGTCTTCGGCTGCTCTTAGCGCCACGTCATCCGGAGCGATTCGCGGAAGTTGATTCGTTGCTCGCGGGTTCAGAATTCTCTGTGGCGCGACGCTCGGCCCATCCAAGAAATGAAGACGTGTTTGCCGACGTCATGTTATTGGATTCAATTGGCGAACTGAGCGCGGTTTTTCCGCTTGCTGACGTCGCGTTTGTCGGCGGGAGTATCGCGGCGCACGGCGGCCACAATGTAATTGAACCGGCGGCTCATGGCGTCTGCACAATTACAGGCCCGCATACTTCAAACTTCACGGCGATCACAAAGGCGATGTTGGCCGAGGGCGCGTTGGTGCAGCTAACTGACGCACCCGAACCGATCGCTGAACTCACGCAAACGCTCAACGAACTGCTTTCCGACGAACAGCGTCGCACCGTGATCGGAGAACGTGCGCGCCTGGTTTGCGAAACAAATAGAGGCGCTACAGAGCGCACTCTCAAACTACTTCTTCCCATCCTCGACACTCGCATTGCACAGCCTTACGAACCGCCTGTCCCAACCATTCAGGCGGCAACTGCGAAATGAAGCGCGCGGCAATACTTGCGCTCGCTCCTCTCAGTGCCTTGTACAGCGCCGCGGTGAAGGCGCGCTCAGAGGGCTATGAAAAGCAATTTCTGAAAAGTCACAAAGTTTCTGTCCCGGTAATCAGCGTCGGCAACATCACGGTTGGCGGAACCGGCAAGACTCCCCTCGTGAAGTGGCTGGCAGAACGTCTCGCCGACAGCGGCCGACGGGTTTGCATCCTCAGTCGCGGATACCGTCGTGAGAACGCGAAGCAACAAGTTTTTGTCTCTGACGGCGAACAGATTCTTTCGGACGTCGCGCACTCCGGCGACGAAGCCATGATGCTTGCACAGTCGCTGCTGGGAAAATCTGCCGTCGTATGCGACGCAAATCGAGTAGCAGCCGCAGCTTGGGCCATCCAGCATTTGAAGAGTGATGTGTTGCTGCTCGACGACGGGTTCCAGCATCGACGGCTCGAGCGAGATTTGGACATCGTCACCATCGACGCGACGAATCCGTTCGGAAATGGGCGGCTCTTGCCCGCAGGAATCTTACGCGAGCCTCTCAATAACTTGAATCGCGCCGATTGCATCGTGCTAACGAGGGTGTCCGATCAACTTCGGCCTGGACTAATGGAACGTCTTGGCATAGTGACCGGCGCCCCGGTTGTCGAATCGCGAACAACGATCAAGAACATTCGCCGGCTTGATGAAAAAGAGTCGGTTGATGAGGTGACTGTGCTGGATCGACCGCTGGTAGCCTTCTGCGCCATCGGCAATTCAAATGCTTTCTTCGATCAGCTACGCACAGCACATCTTGATATTCGACATGAAAAAGCGTTTCGGGATCATCATAAATATTCGCAAACAGACATCGATCGTTTGATCGAAATAGCCGCATCGAGTGGCGCGCACGCCTTGATTACAACCGAAAAAGACTCCGTAAAGCTGGAAGCTCTTCACCTCCAACTTCCCTGCTATGTCGCGCAGATCGCAGTTGAAATTTCAGACACAACGAAACTGCTCGAGCTAGTCGAACGAGCAATCGGCCCGAAAACAAATTGACGCTTACTGTGGTGGGCTTGCGGTGGCTTCCGGCGGCGTGGTCTTTGGCACACTCCGAATTGTCGGTGAAGCTCGTGGCGGCGGCGGTGGAGGCTCGCTCTGATCCGGCGTCGGCGCGGAGCGGTTCGAGTTCCGATTGCCACTGCGATTGGTGTTTTCGTTGCTGCCAAAATTGCCTGTCACGGTAGCCGGAATCTCGGTCGCATTTGGCGTGGGTCGCGTACTCGGAGTCGGAGTCGGACTGGGTACTGCAACTGAGCGAATGTCGTTCTCGGTCTGACCTGTCGGCGTGCCGGATGGTTCCACCGGTTGGCTGTTTGGATCCGCCTGAAGCCCAGGTTGGCTTTGCGTTTGATCGACAGTACCGCTGCTATTGCTCCGCGTCAGGAAAAAGACTACCCCAAACACCGCTATCAAGACGATTGCGGCAGGAATCATCACTCGCCACGGGTTGAATCGTTCCACGGTCAATTCTGGTAGTGGTTGCAGATTGCGACGTCCCGGGGTGACTTCAGGCCGTGGCCGAACGAGAGTGGCTTCGTCTGCGTCGTCGACCGCCGGGACGGGGATGTTTGGAACCGTTTGCGCCGCAACCAAGGCACGAAGAGCGGGATCGCTCATCGCCTCCATCGAAGCCGCCTTCATCAAATCTGATGACAACTCGCCGGCTGATTGATATCGATCGATGGGTTGCTTCGCCAGCGCTTTCTTGATTACGCCATCAACAGCTGGAGGAAGGTCTGATCGCGCGGACAAGACGGAAGGCGCCGGATCCTGCACCTGCTTCATCATGATCACCGTCGCCGATTCACCGGCGAACGGCACGCGCCCGGCAAGCATTTCGTACAGAATGATCCCCAGCGAGTACACGTCAGAGCGCGAGTCTAGTGCTCCGGATTGCGAACATTGCTCCGGGGACATGTACTGCGGAGTGCCGACGACGAGATTCGCATGAGTAATGTCAGACTCGGCAGCGCCTCGCGGCTGAAGAATCTTGGCGATACCGAAGTCGAGCACTTTCGACCACTCGTCGCCATCGTGACGGACGAGCATGATGTTCTCGCTCTTCAAATCGCGATGAATCACACCTTGCGAGTGCGCCGCGTCCAGGGCGCCCGCCACCTGGCGCACGATGTTTACGGCGCGATCGAGTTTCAGCGGACCTTGCGAGGCAATGGCCTCCTTCAGGGTCCGCCCGTCGAGGTATTCCATTACCAGGAAAACGACTCCGTTTTCAGCTTCGCCAAAGTCCGTAACAACGACCGCGTGTGGATGCGAGATTTTTGAAGCAGCCTTTGCTTCACGCGAGAAGCGCGCCACCACAGCGTCGTCGCCGGCGAGCGACGGCTTCAAAACTTTAATCGCGACGGTCTTATCCATCAGCACGTGCTTGCCGCGATAGACTGCTCCCATGCCGCCCTGCTTGATCAGTTTTTCGATCTTGTACTTGTCGGCAAGCGTCTGACCGATTAGAGGATCCTCGAGTCGCTGCAACACGGCCGCTTCGGCGGAGCACAGCGTCATCGAGTCAGGATATTTTCGGTTGCAAACTGGACAAACTTTCATTTGATGTGGCGTTGGAGAGATTTCAGCGTATCAGATGCGTGTGTGCCGGGCAAAGATGCGCGCACTAAGCATTCATGGATCCATAAACAGAAAAGCGAGCGGCCCCAAAAGCTCCGCTCGCTCCTTTTCATCGTGGTCGGATTTCGTTACTTGCCAAGTGGACCCACAACTGCGAAGACCACCAGCAGCGCAAACAGTACGAGTGATTCGATTAGCGCGAGGCCGAGGATCATCATCGTCTGAATACGTCCAGCAGCTCCGGGGTTACGCGCCGCGCCTTCGCAAGCCGCCGCGCCAATCCGCGACTGACCCAGGGCGCCACCCAGAACGGCTATAGCAAAGCCGATTCCGGCGCCAATCGCCACATACCCTTTATAACTCGTGGCAGACTCAGTAGCTGCCGTAGCCGGTTGTGCGACTGCGGTCATCGCAGCCATCAGAATTCCCAATCCAGCCATACCCAACATCTTTAACTTTCCCATTATTTGATTTCTCCTCGTTTTGCGATCAAACGCGGGTCGCGCGAAGTGGATAATTATGATTTCGCCTTCACCCGGTATCCACCGCCCCTCTTACAACGGCGCTCCAGCGATGTAGACATTTAATGAGCTAAGAGAAATTCCACCCGCACACCTTCGTTGCGATTTTGCGCTTCAACGTGTCCGGCGCGGCGCCGCATCGCTCAAAACGCATTCATTAAGCCAACTAAGTAAGAACAGGCGCGATAATCTCCATCCCATCCTCTTCGTGCGCATGATGACTGTCATGAGGTGGATGCGAAACCTCGCTGATATAGAGTTGCGATAACAGAACAAACACAAAGGTTTGGATGAATGCGACAAATAAACTCAGGGGCAAGAGAATTATCGGTGCGCCCCAATAGGTTACTCCGGGCACAAGGTGCGCTACGGTATCCAGCACCTTTTCGTCTGCGAACATGTTAGCGAACAGACGTATGCCGAGGGTGAACGGACGAATTAGGTTGCTGATCAATTCAATCACGAAAATCAGCGGGGCAATCCACCAAATCGGACCTGCGAGATGCTTCAAATGTGAGAGGATGCCATTTTCTTTGATGCCGATGTAGTTGTAGTAAAGGAACGACGCAAGTCCTAATGCGAAGGTAACGCTGGTCGCTGCGGTGGGCGTCATGAAAAGGGGAAAGAAGCCCATCAGGTTCGAGACGAGAATCAAAACCGCGAATGTCATCACCACTGGGAAGTATTGCAACCCGTGCGGACCGACGATGTCCTCCAACATGCTGCGCACGGCTAGTATGCCAACTTCCAAAGTTTGCTGTCCGCCGCCCGGCTCATCCTCTGAAAGTTTCCCTTTCATGATCCAAATGAGTGCAACCGTAATGATGCACGCGAGGATGAACATGACCGTGTACCACGGGATCGCGTTTTCAGGACTGTAAGGACCAAAGGCCGCTTCAGGCGTCGAACCAAATTTCGCGAGCAGCCATTTCCACTTCGGATAGGTGTATTTCATCTCGAAGTTGTAGGCCCACTCGCCAAAATAGTGGTTCACCATCTGGGCAATGATCGGCACGTGCTCGGCGTGCTCAGCCGCCGGCTCGGCGCCGTGCGCGGCTTCGGCAGCGTGCGCCGCTTCTGCGCCATGTTGCAGCAAAAAGAACATCAAAAGGATTCCTCTCGACGAATGATTGCGAAATAAAACTGTCGGATAGCTTCAACGAATAAGGCCACGACGAATGAACAAAGTCCCGCTATCGTCGCCGGCAGCGAAATGATGTTCAGCGCGTAAGCCGCGAGGACTACTCCGCCTACGATGAGATAACGAAACGCATGCTTCCAAAGACTCATCCGCGGCCTGCCCCCGGGCTTCTCAACATTCAAGAGTGCTGAGACTGAACCATGCAGCCAACGATAGTTCAACAGTGAAAGACCGCCGCCTAGCAAAACTCCCAGCGTCACACGCCCCGGCGCCACGGCGGCGCAAATAACGACAGCGATGGCCACGGCAACTGCCATCGAACGGAAGAGGCGCGCTTCGACGTCGTCCGGGCGGGTAAGTTCGCCTGTTACATTGTTAGCTATTTCGCTCACAGATTAAGCGAAGGATTTTACATGCTGTAGCGCTGGTTGCCAACCACAACGTCGGAGTAACAACTTCACTTTGCCGGGCAACAAGCGAGTTTCTTTTCTGTAGCCCAGCCGTTTACGGCTGGGATCACCGAACCCGAAAACAATGAAGCCCCATCAATGGGGCTTCTGTTCTCGGTCCGGCTTGTTTACCCAGGCGTTAACGCCTGGGCTACAGAAAAACTTTCTTTGGAGCTCTGTTATCGCAGCTGCCGCGGCGGTGGTGGATTCTTCGAATCGTCTGACGAAGTCTTCCCCGTTTCAGTAAACATTTCTTTGATCGTGCCGACGGCCGAAAGCATTGTCGAAGTCTCGACCGGCATGAAGATCACTTTCGCGTTGTTGCTCTTGGTCATGTCGCGCAAGCTTTCGATGTAGCGCGTGGTGATTAGGTACTGCGCGGGATTACCGTGCTCATGCATTGCTTCGGCAACTTGCGTGATAGCTTGCGCTTCGGCTTCGGCTTGTCGCAGACGCGCTTGCGCCAGACCTTCAGCTTGCAGGATCGCCGATTGCTTTTCACCTTCGGAACGCGTGACGGCGGCCTGCTTCTCGCCTTCCGCGCGCGTCACGGCGGCCTGGCGTTCGCCTTCGGCTTGCAAAACAAGCGCGCGGCGGTTGCGTTCGGCGGTCATCTGCTTCTCCATCGTGACGCGGACGTCTTCAGGCGGGTTGATGTTCTTCACGTCGACACGCGTCACTTTCACGCCCCACTTGTCGGTCGCTTCGTCGAGGATGATGCGCAACTTCGAATTGATTTGATCGCGCTGAGACAGAGTATGGTCGAGGTCCATGTCGCCCATCACTGCGCGCATGCCGGTAATCGTCAACTGCACAATACCACCGACCAGGTCGTTCATTTCGTAGACGGCTTTGATGGGATCGATGATTTGCCAGTACACGACCGAATCGACGTGAATCGTCACGTTGTCGCGCGTAATCACCGGTTGCGGCGGCAGATCGATGTACTGCTCGCGCAGATCGATCGAACTCAGGCCCGGTCGCGTGTTTGTCCAATAAACCGCGCGTGGCCGATCGAAGAACGGCACGATGATGTTCAGCCCACTAGAAGCGACCCGATTGAAACGGCCGAATCGTTCAATCAACATGACGGTGGCTTGAGGCACGATCTTGATCATCTTGGCGGCAACGATAAGCAAGAGAATGCCGAGGACGAAGAGCACGAACAGCGCCAGGAAACCGCCTAGGACGCCTTCGGCCTGAAGCAGCAGTAAGTTGGCAAATGACATGAGACCTCCGGGGTTAGACTCGCGTCAAAACTCAAATAATCGAAACTTCGTGGAATCGAATTAGCGGGCGACGGTCGCCGCCCGCTAATGCAGGTAGTACAAGATCAGGGTTGCGGTGTCGGCGACGGTTGTGGCTGCGCATTTGGATCTCTCCGCAGCGTCGGCGGCGCCGGCTTGTTTGGATCCGCCTTTGGCGTGCCGTCCGGATTCGTCGTGGTCGGGCCCTCATCAGGCGTCGGCTGGCGACGCTTGAGCGTTGGACGTCCGGGTGTGCCGTCATCTGCCCCCGCAATCGCGCCGGCAGAACTCGCGCGCGCATTCGACAAGCGCAGCAGCCGACCTTTCACGCGCTGGAATTCGGAAGTGCTGATGACATACTCATCGCGTTCAGGAAACCGGGCTGCCAGAGCGATCGCCGATGCGCGACGATCGGGCGGCGCCGGATGGGTAGCGAAAAGCTTTGCAATCGTTCCCGGCTTCTTCTTGTTTTTGGCTTCGAGTTTCTCAAACATCGTCGCCATCGCATTCGGATCGTAGCCCGCCGCCCACATGTATTGAACGCCGAGCTTGTCGGCCTCTTCCTCTGCGCCCCGCGAGAACTTCAAGAAGCTCAAGCCTTCGATCAAACCGCCGGCGTTGTAAAGCACATTACCGATGACGCCGCCGCCGAGCAGAACTCCTGCGAGCAAACCGTAATCGATGATTTGCATCTTGCGCTGATTCTCCATCGCATGGCGCGCCGCCACGTGCGCAATTTCGTGCGCCATCACGCCGGCCAATTCGGCTTCGTTGTCGGCGGCGAGAATCAGACCTTTGTTAACGAAGAAGAATCCGCCCGGCAAAGCGAACGCGTTCACTTCGTCAGAGTCGATGACTTTAATCGTGAATGGAATCTTTGCGTCCGAGTGAAGAACGATGTTTTGGCCGACGCGATTCACGTATTCCGTAATAATCGGATCGTCGACGAACTTGGCTTCTCTCTCGACCTCAGCCGCCAACTGGCGCCCGAGCTTTACTTCGCTTTCAGTGCCGCCAGCCATGCGTCCCCAAATGCCCTTGTTGATATTTCGTTTCCCGATCATCGTCGGGTCTTCATTGGTGGATAACGTCTTGCTGCTGGACGGCTGGCTGGCTTGCTGATCGGTCTTTGCGGTTTTGTCCTGATCGTTCTGAGTAGTCGATGCCGGTTTTTGATCCTGAGCGTGCCGAGGCGCGGCCACTGCGGCTATGCTCGTCATCCAAAGACTGCCGGCGATGCCGAGAGCCACAAAGGCGCGAGAGAGGCGAGTATTCATTATTTCCTCCAGGATGCGAGAGCTGATCTCCCGGTGACCGCTTCCGTCTGTGCGGCCGAATTTTTCTGCCAGGCACAGCGCCCGAGGCATCGGCACTGCTGAATTAAGGCATCGCTTGGATGCGCCACCGCAAAACCGGGTTGCGCAAAAGCATTGACGTTTCTTTTCAAGCCGCTCTTTTTGTAAACCTGCCCCGCCATTATAGACGAGCCGCGCGGAAAAACCACGCAATTGCTGCGGTGTTGGGCGCGTGCTAAAGTCCGCACGCCGACAAACCATTGCCTGAGAGAAATGCCCGTCACTTCAAATCGGTCAAGAGGACGGTCTCGAACCGCCAGTCTTACCCGGAGAGACACTAAGCGACTGCGGATATCGATCGTCGGCGCTGGGCGGCTCGGAACGGCGCTGGGGAATGCTCTCCACCACGCCGGACATCGAATCGAGGTCGTCGTTTCGCGCCATATAGCGACCTCACGCCGCGCTTCCGCCGCCGTGAGTTCGCGCAGTTTGGCGGCTACCACCGCACAACTTCAGGATAAGGATTCCCTGGCTTTTCAAAAACTCTGCGGTAGTGACTTGATCGTTATCGCAACGCCCGACGCCGCGATTGAGCCGGTCGCAACCAGCTTAGCTGCCCTCGTCCGAAGCGAGGTTACCGCGTCCACCAAAAACCGCACCGTGCTCCACACGAGTGGCGCGATTTCTTCGCGAGTTCTTAATCCTTTGCGACTTGCCGGTTTCGCAACCGGATCGCTTCATCCGCTGGTTTCCGTGTCAGATGCAAAATCGAGCCGCGGAATTTTTCGCGGGGTTTACTTCTGTGTGGAGGGTGACGCGCGTGCCGTGCGCCTTGCGCAAGTGCTTGTCAGCCAACTGAGCGGCCGGAGCTTCACTATCAAATCTAAATCGAAACCCCTGTATCACGCTGCCGCTGTGATGACGTCCGGTCACGTGGTGGCATTATTCGACCTGGCCCTGTTAATGCTTCGCAAGTGCGGCTTGTCCAGTCGAGATGCGCAACGGGTCTTTATGCCTTTGTTAAGAAGCACCATAACCAACCTCGAAAAAAGCACGCCGGCGCGCGCTCTGACTGGTCCTTACGCACGCGGAGATTTCGAGACAGCGCGCAAGCACTTGACCACGCTACAAGAATCCGGACTCGATGATGTGAATGAAATTTACAAAATCCTCGCGCGACATTCCCTGGCCCTAGGGAAAACCCTGAAGCACGATCCCAATTTCGAACTACTCGCACGGCTTCTCGACCACATCTCTTAACATTTCCTTGACACAGACAGGACTGTCGCGGTGTTTACTAATTGTCTGTGAAAAATTCGTGGAACCAATCAGTGGTTTGCAGCGTCTTTCCAATGTCACGACTGAGATCTATGACCAGGGGAGTCTTCACGTTTCATGAGCACAGCAAAAGCAGCACTCGTCGAACAGATTAATAAGCGGCACTTGCGCGGACTTCCGTCGCGCGGAAGAACGCAGCACACGACTCAGCGTCTCAAGAGAATTCGCGAAATGGCCGCTGAGTTAATCGAAGAAGCCTCGGCTCTGCAGCACGAAGCCGAGTTGGCCGATGCCAACGCCACAATCTCGTCGCTGGGGACGAATGGTGCGATTGACTTCTTCGCGGAAGTGCAAACATTTGAAGTCAAGCTGATCAAGCGCGCACTCGACTTGGCAGATGGAAATCAAGCACGCGCAGCTAAACTGCTCGGCTTGGGGACGACGACACTGAATTACAAAATTAAGACTTACGCCTTGCTGTGAGAATCGCTCTTTAATTGACAGCTTCTGAAGTTTCTTCGGCTGGTGCGATAAACTGCTGATCAGAGACGATCAGACCGCGCTCTTCGAAAAGATTCGAATCCACTAGCGTCTGCACCCAGTATTCTCCCGCCACAGGAAACGTCACATTCACAAAAAAGCTGATGTTGTCGGCCGAACCCTGGTTGATTTCGAACCGTGCAGGCTGCGAGACAACGAGCGCTTGCTGGCGATCGGGCATCAGAATTCTGACTTCGGAAAGGTGAGTGCCCTCGCCCCGCCAATGATTCACCACTGCCAGTTTCGGCAACCAAACCGGCAGTTGCGGCACTATGATGCTTTGGAACACTCCCATGTAAGACAGCTTATTGCCGACCTCAAGCCGCACATCGTCACACAAGAGCGTGTAACCCAATTCCAGTTTCGATTCTCTCTTCGGTTCGGTTGATGACATGTAGGTTCAGTTTAGACTGCAGTGCACAGCCGTGCAACGAACGAACGAGAGAATTTTGGGTCTTGACTAATTCTTAGTTCCTCCCTGCGTTCCTCTGCGCGGCCCTCGGTTTTGTCCTCTGCGGTTTCAGTACAAACATTCGGAACAACCGTCGAGGCCCCGAGCATTTTCGCAGAGCAGCGCGGCGGAAATCGTAATTAGGCCGCTCCCAAATCATGAGATCAACTTCTTGAATTCGTTTTCGTCGACGATCTTCACGCCGAGCTGATTTGCCTTGTCGAGTTTCGATCCGGGTTCAGCGCCCGCTAAAACGAAATCTGTTTTCTTGCTGACTGAGGAAGTGACGCGGCCCCCGCGAGCTTCAATCAATGCAGTCGCTTCATCGCGCGTCAACGTTGGTAAAGTCCCGGTGAGCACGAAAATCTGTCCCGCGAGTGTTTGCGGCTCCTCTTTTGTCGCACTCTTTTCCATTTCGGTGCGAACTCCGGCAGCCCGCAGGCGCTCACACAAGCGCGCGTTGCCTTCGTCGGCAAACCAGTCGTGAATACTCTCCGCCATCGTCAGACCGATTTCATGAACATCGTCGAGTTGCTCGACAGACGCGTGCGACAATCGCTCGAGCGTGCCAAATTCGCGCGCCAGAATGCCCGCCGTGCGCTCGCCCACGTGACGAATGCCAAGGCCGTAGATCAAATTCGACAAGTCGCGCGACTTACTCGCTTCGATCTCATTTAGCACGTTCGTCGCCGACTTTTTCGCCATGCGCTCGAGCGAAACCAGATCGTCCAATGTCAGACCATAAATGTCAGCGACATCTTTCACCATTTTCTTTTCGATTAGTTGATCGGCGAGTGCGGAGCCAAGTCCTTCGATTCGCATGGCGCGTCGCGAGGCAAAATGGAGGATGCGGCCAATCAACTGCGCCGGACAATCCGCGGCAATGCAACGCGAAACGGCTTCGCCTTCGAGACGCGATACCCGGCCGCCGCACACCGGACATTGCGCCGGCATCCCGAAAGGTTTTTCTCTGCCGGTGCGCCTTGTCTCAATAACTTTGAGGACTTTCGGAATGACGTCGCCGCCACGCTCGATCAAAACCCAATCGCCGATTTTCAATCCGAGACGTCTAATTTCGTCTTCGTTGTGCAGAGTCGAACGCGAAACTGTAACGCCACCAAGTGGCACTGGCTCAAGCATCGCCACAGGCGTCAGCGCACCGGTACGACCGACCGAAACAATGATGTCGTTCACACGCGTGGTCGCCTGCCGCGCGGGATACTTGTACGCAATCGCCCAGCGAGGCGCTTTGCCCGTTGCGCCGAAATCTTCCTGCATCGCCGTGGAATTGATCTTCACGACGACGCCGTCGATTTCGTAATCGAGGTCCTCGCGCTTGGCTTCCATTTCATTGCAGAACTCGATCACGCCTTCGATCGAATCGCACAACGCGCGATTCGTGTTGACGCGCAAGCCCGCGGTTTCCAGCCAGTTCAGTGCCTCCCAATGCGTGTCAAAAGCCTTGCGTTCCCCCGCCAGCACGTCGTACGCGAACATCCCTAGTCGCCTGCGCGCAGTAATCGAAGGATCCAATTGCCGCAGTGTTCCCGCCGCTGCGTTGCGTGGATTGGCAAACCGTGGCTCATCGGCATCTTCGCGTTCGCGATTGATCTTTTCGAATACTTTGCGCGAAAGGTAAGCCTCACCCCGCACCTCGATTTCAGTCGCGACTCTCTTCGCGTGATCACGCAGTTTCAAAGGAATGCTACGAATCGTGCGCACGTTTGAGGTGACGTCTTCGCCGCGCGTGCCGTCACCGCGCGTGACTCCGCGCACGAAGACCCCATGCGCGTAATGAATCGAAAGCGAAAGCCCGTCAATCTTCAATTCCGCTACATACTCGATGGCGCGATCACCTGCGAGTTTGCGACAGCGCGCGTCAAAAGCACGCAGCTCATCGATGTTGTAACTATTGTCGAGTGACAACATCGGCCGCCGGTGAACGAATTCGGGAAAACCTTCCGCCGGTCGCCCACCCACACGCTGCGTCGGGCTATCGGGAGTAATCAGTTCGGGATGTTGCTCTTCAAGTTTGCGAAGCTTCTCGATCAGCGTGTCGTATTCTTCATCCGAGATTTCCGGATTGTCTTCGAAGTAGTAGAGGTCTTCGTGCCGGCGAATATCGGAGCGAAGTTTCTCGAGTTGTTTTTGTATGGATTGCTTTGCCACGCGAGACTATTTTGCCACGGAGACGCAAAGACACGGAGAAACAGAACGATCCAAATGTCTCTCCGTGTCTCCGCGCCTCTGTGGCTATCCTTCTTTGTACAACAGATACCTCGGACGCTGCTCGTCGCGTTCGAACGCACGACAGACTAGTCCAGCAGCGAACGCGCGCAAGAATTCTTTGCGAATCCGCAAAGCCTCGACCTTCGCCGCGGCGGGGTCGGATTTCACAAGTGCACCAAAGTCGTTCGAAATCTCGATGACGTCATCGGGCTTGCCAACGGAAACCTCGCGTCGTTCTGACAACGCCTGCACGCGCGACGAATTCAATTCCCATGAAGCAAACAAACGATCACTGTCCATCCCGGGCAAACCGCCAACATGCTCCGCAGCGTCCTTTCCATAATCGGTGCCGTAGAAATTGACTGCGTAACTTCGCACGACCACGCCCAGACGATTCAGATTGAAATGCGCATTGCGAGCCTTAACGGGTTCGAATGTCCACTTGATAAAGTCTCTTCCTTCGGATAATGCGCGCGCGCGCTGGGCCCACTTCAGTTGTGCGCCTACACCTTTGTTTTGATATTCGGCTGCGACCGCCATCATGTGCGAGTAACCGAAGATTTCATTCCCGTGTACGGCGGCAAGATGATGAACAAATCCCACGAGCTCGTCGCCAACGAACGCTCCCAACGTCCAGCCACCCGCTTGTTCCGAAACAATCAGATGCCGGCGTGGAGAAATCTCCAAATCCGGAAGGCCAAACACATCGCGCTGTAACAGCACACACGCGTTGTAGTCTTCAATTGTCTTTACCTGGCGGATTTCCACAGGTTTAGTCATGGATGCTACGAACTGAACGTCGAGGTTATTCGAGCAGCCGCATCATATCATGGCTGTTTTTAGGTGTGCCGAGGGTTAGGCAGGCCGCGATGTGGAAAGTGAATCCTAAGTTCTACGCCCGATTCCAAATTCTGCGCACTCAAGGTTCCGCCGAGCAGTTCCAAGCTCTGGCGCGCGATTGACATACCGAGTTCGCCGGTGCCGGAGTTGTCGTCGGGACCGATGATCCCGATTCGAGACGGATCTTTGATTCGATCACCGGCATCACGGACAAGAACAGTCGCGCCCTCGAACCCAGCCTCAACATTGATCACGATTGGTCGAGCTTCAGGACTTCGATAGATTGAATACGAGAGCACGTTGTAGAGCACCTGTCGCACCCGGGCCGGGTCAGAAATCAAGGGCGGGAGAGCTTCGCGCGGTTCAAATCTCAGCTCAAGCCGCTTCTTGTCAGCGCCCCGAGCCAGTGCCGGCAAGACATCGGTGATAGTTTCTGTGATTGAAATCTCCTCAGAAGTTAGTTGCGTCTGTCCAGACTCCAATCGCGCCAAGTCCGACAATTGATTCAAGCTTGCCTGAAGTTGCTGTGCGGAACTTTGAATTCGTTCGCAAAAGCCGCGCTGCGCCTCGGTGAGTTTCTCCTGGCTCAGCATGATTTCCGAGAAACCGAGAATCGAAGTGAGCGGTGTGCGCAGCTCATGGGCAAGACGAGAGAGAAACAGTGATCGATATTGGCCGGTTCGCCGCAATTGCTGAATTTCGTTTTGCAGCGATTCAATTTCAGATAAACGCGCAGCGGCTCGATCAGGCTTCCCTGCCGCGTCAATATCCGCATTCGCTTTTGCTGGAACCATGGGTCGATTCGTGACCGCTAAGCTACGCTCTTTGATGCCGTACGGCACCGCCCGCGCTGCACGTTGGACGACTTCATCCAGAGTCGAGTCCTGCGGCGTCGCCTAGCGATTATGATCCTGTTCGGGGGAACGCGAGGAAACTAACAAAAAGTTTTTAGTTACTCAACCTTAGGGGGCCAGTACCCGCCGCGAGGAAGGGGCTTTCGACCGATCAGATTCCGTCACCGCGGGATCACCACCGTCGATTTCCATTCATTTAGAAACGCGAGCAAGTCCTTCTTCATCATTTTGCGCGCTGGTTCGAATTCGCCTTTGGTGCTGCTGTAGATCACGCGGCCAGAGCCGTTGAGCAACACAACCGTTGGCACGCCGAAGTCCAGGGTCGTCTCATATTTCTTCACCAGGTCAAGGTTCTTATCGGCTTCGCCGATATCCACATGGACCAGCAGAAAATGATCTTTGAAGATCTTCCCTGCGTCACCTTCGTGCAGCGCTTGATCCAGCACGTGACAGTCGTAACACCAGTTCCCGCCAAATATCAGCATCACGCGTTGGTTGGTGTCTGACGCAACTTTCAACGCTCCCTCGATCTCCTTATTCGCGTCGGCGTTGGCGGGGTAGAGATCAGTCTTAACGGTGACCGGCTTTAGCACGTCGTCATTGGCGCTCGGTTGTTGCGCGAGGCAGATCGTTACCGAACACAGTGCGAGCACAATCGCGAATCCCAGTTTCATCTCACTTCTAATAATAATCACGGTCGCCGCTGCCCTTCAATGAATTCCTTGTACTGCGGCTTCAAATCAGGATTGAGTTTGAACGCTTGATCGAAATCGCGGGTAGCATCGGCTTTCTTGCCGAGGAGCATCTCAACAACTGCACGATTCGCTAAGGCTTCGGCGTGCGTCGGCTCCAGTTCGATTACCTTCGAATAATCCGCCAGGGCATTGTTCAAATCCTTCGCCTCCTGACGCACAGCCGCGCGCGAATAGTAAATCGTCCAGTCATCCGGCTTCAGTTTGATTGCGCTGGTGAAATCCGCCACGGCCGCGTTCCAGTCGCGTTTTGCCTGCTGCACTAACCCGCGGTTGACATACGCGTCGGTGAACTCGGGATTAATCGCAATCGCGTCTGAATAATCCTTGATCGCGTTATCGAGATCGTTCTTGAGATGCCGTGCCGCGCCGCGGTTGTAAAGCGCCTCAGCATACTTCGGATTAAGTTCAATCGCTTTGCTGTAATCGGCAATCGCGCCATCGAGATCACCTTTGCCACGCCGAGCATTAGCGCGATTGTTATGAGCCACGGCTGAGCTGGGCTGAAGCTCGATCGCTTTTGAAAAATCAGCAATCGCATGATCGTAATCGGCTAACGTCAGGTAGGCGACGCCCCGATTGAAGTAGATATCCGGATCGCCGGATTGAATTCCGATAGCTTTCGAGTAGTCGGCAATCGCTGCGTTCCAATCGTTTCTGGCCACGAGCGCGTTGGCGCGATTGTAATAAAGCGCGGCCATCAACGGCGGTTGGCCGCCTCGACTTAGTCCCGCGGTGAAATCAGCAATAGCGCCATCAATGTCGCCTTGGTTCTGTCTCTGCAGACCGCGATTATTGAACTGCTCGCCAGTGCGTGGCTCCTGCGCCGCGGCTTGAACGGCCAAGATCGACAACATGAATGCAATTGCGAAAGTTCTCTTCATTTATGTTCAGTTATCATCAATTCTCTCTGTGTCTCAGAGCAGCCTCAGTGTCTCAGTGGTGAGCATCACGCGAAACAATTCAACCACAGAGGCACGGAGTCTTCGTAGAGACACATAGAAAAACTGCAAGACAGTACGATTCATGGCTCAGCGAATTCGCGTACGCGGCATAGTTATGTAAAATGTTTCGACATTAATCAAGTTGGTACCGCAGACTGCCAGTCTGCGATTCACAAGCTGGCAGCTTGTGATACGACATGCCAAAACGCGCTGACATCCACAAAATTCTCATCATCGGTTCCGGCCCTATCGTCATCGGCCAAGCCTGCGAGTTCGATTACTCAGGCACGCAAGCGTGCAAGGCTTTGCGTCAGGAAGGCTATCAAGTAGTTCTCGTCAATTCGAATCCGGCGACGATCATGACTGACCCGGTGATGGCCGACAGCACTTATATCGAACCGCTCACCGTCGAATCAGTCGCCGCAATCATAAAGAAAGAGAAGCCCGACGCGCTGCTGCCGACGGTCGGCGGACAGACGGCTTTGAATCTCGCGATTGCCTTGGATGATGCGGGCGTTCTCGAAGAGCATGGCGTCGAAATGATTGGCGCCAAGCGGCAGGCGATCAAGGTCGCCGAAGATCGCATGCTCTTCAAAGAAGCGATGGATGAAGCGGGGCTCGAGATGCCGCGCGGCGGCTTTGCGAAGTCCTGGGCCGAAGCCGAAGCCATCGTAAGAACCACGGATTATCCGGCGATTATTCGACCGTCGTTCACTCTGGGCGGCACGGGCGGCGGCACCGCATTCAATCCGGAAGAGTTCGAAGAGATCGTGCGTGCGGGATTGGCCGCTTCGCCGATTCACGAAGTTTTAATCGAAGAATCGATCCTTGGATGGAAAGAGTTCGAGTTGGAAGTGATGCGCGACCTGGCCGACAACGTCGTGATCATCTGCTCGATCGAAAATTTCGATCCGATGGGCGTGCACACCGGCGACTCGATTACCGTCGCGCCGGCGCAGACGCTAACCGATCGCGAGTATCAGACGCTGCGCGACATGTCGATAAAGATCATTCGCAAGGTCGGCGTCGAAACCGGCGGCTCGAACATTCAGTTCGCGGTGAGTCCCGACAACGGCGACATTCGCGTGATTGAAATGAACCCGCGCGTGTCGCGCTCGTCGGCACTGGCTTCGAAGGCCACTGGGTTTCCGATTGCCAAGATCGCCGCGAAGCTTGCCGTCGGTTACACGCTCGATGAAATTCCCAACGACATCACAAAGAAGACGCCCGCGTCATTCGAGCCGACCATCGACTACGTCGTCACGAAAATCCCGAAGTGGAACTTCGAAAAATTTCAGGAAGCCGAAGACGTGCTCGGCACGCAGATGAAATCCGTCGGTGAAGTAATGGCCATCGGCCGCACCTTCAAGGAATCTTTGTTCAAAGGTCTGCGTTCGCTTGAAGCGGTCAAGCCCCTGCGCCTTGAAGACGTGCCGAACGATGAGTTGCAAAGAAAGCTGGCGCGGCCGAACTCGCAACGCTTCTCATACATCACGTACGCGTTGGAGCACGGCTGGTCAATCGATGAGATCTACCGGCTCTCGAAAATCGATCGGTGGTTTTTGGATCAACTTCAACAAGTGATGGAAATCCAACGCGAAGTTGAGGCGATCGTGTCAGAAGCACCTGCGTTAACTGGTGGGTTAAAGTCGCAAGAGGATCACCCGCCCGCTTACGCAGGCGGTTCTGACTCAATGGCGCCTGCGCTTGAGAGCATTCCACTCGATCTTCTTCGCTCGTTCAAAGAGGCCGCGCTTTCCGATCGACGGCTCGCCTACCTGACCAAACGGAGCGAAGACGAAGTCCGCGCATATCGCAAATCGCTAGGTCTCGTTCCGGTTTACAAACGCGTTGACACTTGTGGCGCAGAGTTCGAATCGCATACCCCCTACCTTTATTCAACCTATGAAGAAGAGGACGAGGCCCAGCCGACCGACAAGCGAAAGATCATGATTCTCGGGTCCGGGCCAAACCGCATCGGCCAGGGTATCGAGTTCGACTACTGCTGCGTGCACGCGTCGTACGCGCTGCATGAAGCGGGCTACGAAACGATCATGGTGAACTGTAATCCGGAGACAGTTTCGACGGATTACGACACTTCGGATCGTTTGTACTTCGAACCACTCACGTTCGAAGACGTCATGAACATCGTCGACGTCGAGAAACCAACCGGCGTGATCGTGCAGTTCGGCGGCCAGACCCCCCTTAATCTCGCGATGCGTTTGCATGAAGCAGGCGTGCCCATCATCGGCACGTCGCCGGACTCGATTGATCTTGCCGAAGATCGCAAACGGTTCGGCGCTCTGCTTCGCGACCTGGGAATTCCGCAACCTGACAACGGCACGGCGACTTCGATTGAAGAAGCGCGCGAAATCGCCGAGCGCATCGGCTATCCGGTGCTGGTGCGACCAAGCTACGTGCTCGGTGGACGCGCGATGGCCATCGTTTACGACGAGGAGACACTCGATCGCTACATGCGCACGGCTGTCGATTTTTCACACGAACGGCCGGTGCTCATCGACAAATTCCTCGAACAGGCCGCGGAGTTCGATGTCGACGCTCTGGCCGACGAGACGGCGTGCGTGGTTGCCGGAATTCAGGAACACATCGAAGAGGCGGGGATACACTCAGGTGACTCATCTTGCGTGCTGCCGCCGGTGCGCATCCCTGAAGAACACCTGGAAACGATGCGGCATTACACGCGGAGGCTGGCCGCGGCGTTGTCTGTGAAAGGCTTGATGAACATCCAATTCGCGATCAAACACGACCGCGTCTATGTGCTGGAAGTGAATCCGCGCGCATCGCGCACGGTGCCGTTTGTTTCGAAAGCGACGGGCGTTCCGCTGGCGCGCATCGGCGCGTTGGTGATGTCGGGACGAAAGTTGAAAGAGTTTGATTTGCCGCCTGACTTGACAGTCGATCGCTATTACGTGAAATCACCAGTGTTTCCATTTGCAAAGTTCCCAGGCGTCGATCCGATTCTCGGGCCAGAGATGCACTCGACCGGCGAAGTGATGGGTATTGGCGAAACCTTCGGCGAGGCTTATGGGAAAGCGATGACCGCGGCTGGCTTGCGTCTGCCGGAGCGTGGAACGGCATTCATCAGCGTAAATGAATTAGACAAAGGACCGGCGGTTTTGCTGGCGCGCCGATTGACGCGCTTGGGATTTCAAATCATCGGCACGCGCGGCACCGCAGATCGTTTACGCGAAGTTGGCCTCGATGCCGAAACCGTTTTCAAAGTCAACGAAGGCCGGCCCAATATCGTCGATCACATCAAGAAGGGCGAAATCGCGCTGATTATCAACACCCCACTCGGCCGTGTGTCGCACTACGACGAACAGTCAATCCGCCGCGCCGCTTTGCAGTACAACGTGCCGTGCGTCACGACCATGACGGGCGCGCACGCGCTGGTCGAAGCGCTGGCTGCCAAAACCGGAAGTGCCGAAATCAACGTACAAGCTTTACAGCAATTGCATTCCTCCGCGGCGATAGGAGCGTAGTCATGGAGAACATGATTTGGTTTTATGCCGTCATGGGAATCCTGCTCATCCTGGCCTCGGTTCCGATGATCACTGAGCGCGTGCCGCCTAATAGATGGTACGGGTTCCGCACGCCGCGCACTCAATCTGATCCGAAAGTTTGGTATCCGGCAAATCGAATCGCCGGACAGTATCTGGCGTTTGCCGGCTTGTTAATTGAGCTTGCGACGTTGAGCGTTGGCTTGCTCCACAAACAAATGACACCGGCAATCGGCGCAACCATCTTGCTCGTTGTCGGCATCGCCTCAATTGCTGCCGCCACCGTTTTGTCCTTTTTAGCTCTTCGCCGAATTTAGGGAGTCTGATGACGATGCGCACACAAATTCACGCCGTCGTCATCACCGCCAGCGATGCGTGCTCGCGTGGTGAGCGCGAAGATAAGTCGGGCGAGTTGCTGGTTGAACTGCTGACGGCGATCGGCGCACACATTGTCGCGAAAGAAATTCTCGCGGATGATCTCGAACCTCTCGCTGACAAGTTGCGGGAATACGCCGATCGACCGGATGTGAATTTGGTGGTAACGACGGGGGGAACAGGATTTGGTATGCGGGACAACACGCCCGAAGCCACTCTGAAGGTGATTGAGAAAGGCGCGCCGGGGTTGGTTGAAGCTATGCGCTTTCAGACGTTCAAGAACACACCGATGGCCATGATGTCGCGGGGCGTCAGCGGGATTCGTTCAGGCGCTCTGATCGTGAATCTGCCGGGGTCGCCGAAAGCTGTGCGCGAAAGCCTTGAGGTTATTGAGCCGGTCTTGCATCACGCGATTGCGTTGTTGCAAGGAGAGTCGCAGTCGCATGACGAATAGATCTCTTCAATTGTTGAGGAGGAAGCGCTAATGAAGAGTTTGGCATCGCTCGCACTGATTGCTCTGGCATTGTCGTTTTGTAACTTGCTTGGAAAACGCAGCAATACCAATGCGAACGTCAACGCGCCGTCCGGCACGGCTACGGAAAGCAACACGAACGGGAATTCAAATAGCCCGGAACTCGTCGAAGCGCCGCCGCCACCCGAATCAGTGAAGCCGCAGCATGCAAACTCGAATGCAGGCGTAGCACAAATCGAAACAGGTCCGCCACCACCGCGGCCCTCGCCGAAAGTTCCGCGCGCCCCAATCTCGGGCGGCGTGCTCAACGGCAAAGCGATAAGGCTGGTGCAGCCAACTTATCCGCCGATTGCGAGAGCAGCGCATGCCTCGGGTCAGGTCACCGTTCAGGTCTTAGTTGATGAAAACGGAAATGTGATTTCCGCAACAGCCGTTAGCGGTCACCCACTCTTGCAGCCCGCCGCCGTCGCTGCGGCGCGCGCGTCAAAGTTCACGCCGACAAAATTGGCGAGCCAGCCGGTAAAGGTGACGGGCGTCCTAATCTTCAATTTTGTCGCGCAATGAGTTTTGGAGTGCGGCGGCGTCGAGAGCGCACAGGAAGACTTGGATGAAGCTTGGGGAATCGCCGAGCGCGGCCCGATGCGATTTCACATGGCGGACATTCATCTTTATCGCGCGCGGTTGTTTCATGCGGTGAAGCCTTATCCGTGGAACAAGTTTGAAGACGGACGTGAAGGACATGGGCCGAAAGATGATCTCGCTGACGCGCGCAAGCTGATCGAGCAGTGTGGTTATTGGCGGCGCAAAGAAGAACTCGAAGATGCGGAAGAGGCGGCTAAGAATTGGTGATACGGTAACCAGGTTACAGAACCGCGAGCGGTAGCGAGCGGGATAAGAACGCAACAGTCGAATTGCGATGCGACGCTTGCGCACCGGGCTTCTTTAACCCGCTCGCTACCGCTCGCGGTTCTGTATCTGTCGCCGCTTCGCGGGCTTGGACGTGAGGCCGCCGCGGATGGACGCGGATAAACTCAAACAGGATACGCTGAATAACGCTCTTCGGCTTTAAGTCCCGTTAGGGACGAAATGTTTATAGAAAGCACCACGGAAATGATTTCAGCTCCGTAGGAGCGGAATGTAACGTCATGAGAATTCATCGGCGCGACGAAAAATATCTCGCTCCGATGGAGCTTAATCATTTTTATCCGACCGTGGCTATAAACATTTCGCTCCTACGGAGCCAACACCGTCAGCTTCCTCGTTGACTTTGCTCACATGCGCCACTTACTATCTCCGCGTTCGCAATTTCAGAGCACTTCCAAAACGTGATGCTCTTGCTACAAGCAGCAGCGACCACAAAAACGATCGGAGCGCCATCGACGGCATACCTGCCGGTATTGATCTTTTTTGTGTTTGCGATTGCGTTTCCCGTGCTGCCGCTCATCCTCGGTCGTTTTTTGCGGCCCTGGAAATACGGGAAAGACAAGATGCGGCCGTACGAGTGCGGCATCGATCCGGAAACGGGCGCACACGATCGATTCACGGTGCGATACTACATCGTGGCGATGCTGTTTCTGATTTTCGATGTCGAGACGATCTTTCTTTTGCCCTGGGCAATAATCTTCATGGGCAATGATTTCTCGTTCACGAAGTTCGCGCTCATCGAGATGTTTGTCTTCATCGGCATTCTGGTTGTTGGTTATTACTACGCGTGGCGAAAAGGCGCGCTGGAGTGGGCCTGAAAGACCGTGAATAGTAAATGGTGAATAGTAAATAGACGATCTCTATTCGTCATTCGTCATTCGCCATTCACCATTCACCATTTACCATTTACCATTTACTAAACAATGGCTGAACATGACGAAGGATTTGTCCTAACCACCGTCGATTCGATCACGAATTTCGTGCGGCACAAGATCGCCGCGCCGGTGATCGATTCAAAGCCGGTGCAGTTTGGCGTGAACTGGGCGCGCAAATCCGCAATCTGGCCGATGACGTTCGGCCTTGCCTGTTGCGCAATCGAAATGATGGCGACCGGCGCCGGCCGGTTCGACATCGATCGATTCGGCGCCGGCGTATTTCGTCCGAGTCCGCGCCAGAGCGACCTCATCATCATCGCCGGTACCGTCACTCTCAAAATGGGGCCGGTAGTTCGTCGCGTCTACGATCAAATGCCCGAGCCTAAGTGGGCCATTGCGATGGGAGCCTGCGCCTCAACAGGTGGTCCTTTCGATTCTTACTCGACGATGCAGGGCGTTGATCGGACGATTCCTGTCGATGTTTACATTCCCGGTTGTCCGCCGCGTCCCGAAGCTCTGCTCTACGGCCTGATGCGCCTTCAGGACATCATCATGCGCGAGGCCCCCTCGGCTTACATTTTTGAGTCGGACGGAACGGTTCATCGCCGGCGCACGTTTGACGCAGACGAAGCCGCTGCTTAGTAGCGACAGCCACGCTGACCCGCTATCATATCTTCGAGACGTTCTCCTGATTCTTTGTCGGTTCGGTTTTGAACTCTGACCTGTCGGGGTTCAAGGAGGTTCACCATGAAATCCGTTTACTCAAAGTTTCTTTTTGTTACGCTGTCGATTTTCGTCGCGATGCCTTTAGTGGCGTCGGCGCAAACGACAAAGCCACGGTTGCGACGGACAACACCAGCGCGCCGGGTTGTACCTTTGGTGCCAGTCGGCACAGATTTGAAAGTTCGACTCAATGACACACTATCGAGCAAGGACTCGCGCGCAGGTGACAAGTTCACCGCCACCGTTGTCAATCCTTCGCGATTTGATGAAGCAAGGGTTTACGGTCACATTAAATCGATCGTGAAATCGGGCCGGATCAAAGGGCGGACGACGATGAACCTCGCTTTCGATTCGATCACTCTGAGCGACAGCCGCAGCGGCCCTTTGCATGGTTACGTCACGCACGTATACGGCGACAAAGGCCGCACGGATGAAGAGGGCGGCGTGCAATCTGAAAGTCGCGGCCGCCAGACGATTAAGCGCAGTGGCATCGGCGCCACGGCCGGCGCCATCATCGGCGCAATTGCCGGCGGCGGAAAGGGCGCGGCGATTGGATTGATTGTGGGTGGCGCAGCCGGAGCTGGCTCAGTCGCGATGAACGGCGGCAAAGAGTTGAAGATCGAGAACGGCACAGAGATGCTCGTGCATATAACACGTTGAAATATTCCTTCTCTCACTTGATGCCGTTTTGGCTTGCAGGCGCTCTCGCGCTATCGAGTTGCAGTGCGCATCCTCAAGGTTCAACGAGTTCGAGTGGAACTCGAATCAAAGTCGGAACCGCGCCATCAGCAGTGGAGCTGGCGGATTTCAACCATGATGGAAAGTTGGACGCGGCGGTTGCCAATTCCGAGAGTGATGATGTGACGATTCTGCTCGGCGACGGCGCCGGCGGATTCAAACCTTCGGCAGGTTCACCATTCCCCGCCGGAAACGATCCCAACGATCTTGCGATTGGCGACTTGAATAACGACGGAAACGTCGATCTTGCGTTCGCGAATCACGACACAACTTACCTCGCCGTTTTAGTTGGTGACGGGAAAGGCGGCTTCAAACCTGCTCCCGGTTCGCCGTTCACAGTCCAAAGTAAGCCGCATCCTCATGGCATCGCCATCGCAGATTTCAATGGCGACGGCTGGGCTGATCTGGCAACCGATGACTGGCAGAACAATCGCGTCACTGTCGTTTTCAACGACGGGAAAGGCAGCTTCCTTTCGCCGGGCGTCTCTTTTCCAGTCGGAAAGATGCCGTATCAAAAATTGCGCGCAGCCGATCTCAACAGAGATGGCAAAGCGGACATCGTAACCACAAACTTCGAAGGCGGAAACGTGACCGTCTTGTTGGGGGATGGCAAAGGCGGATTCCACGAAGCGCCGGGTTCGCCGTTCGATTCAAACAAACAACCGTTCGCCATCGCGATCGGGGACCTGAACGGCGATGGCAATCCGGATCTCGCGGTCGGTCATTATTCCGGACAGATCACCGACACCAGCGGCGATCGGATGACAATTCTGCTCGGCGCGGGTGACGGAACTTTTCGTCAGGCTTGGTCGCAACTTGTCCCAGGCAAAGCGCCAACTCGCGTCGCAATCGGTGACGTGAATGGCGACAAGATCGCGGACGCGGTTTTTGAGAATTACGGAAACAATAGTGTAACCGTCGTGCTTGGCTCGCGCCGCGATTTCACAACCGCAACTGGTTGGACGATCGCGGTGGGGAGATTCCCCACGGGCGTCGCCATCGGAGATTTGAATGGAGACGGCAAAGGCGACATCGTCACCTGCAACTATGACGACAACGACATTTCAGTACTACTGACAAAACGGTAGTTTGTCCTCGAATGCTTGTTTACATTTCCTCAAAAGCGTTTCGTTCTTTCTTCGCTCTAATTCTTTCGGCATTCTTCTTTTCAACCGCGCTTGGCCACCCATCGTGGGGAATCGTCGTCAGCTCTACAGGCATCATTTATTTCAGCGATCTCGAAACCGTTTGGAAGATAGATCGTGAGGGGAAAGTGAGTGTCTTTCGTCAGGGTGTAAATGGTCGCCACGTTCATGAGTTGTCGATCGATAATCAGGACAGCATCTACGGACCTGTCACGGTTTACGATTCAACGACGCAAAAATATCTTGTCGGTGTGTGGAAAATGACAGCGGCCGGCACCGAGACTCAGGTTCAGCGACCAGTGGACAGCGTCATGTCGGGCATAAGCATCTGGCGGGACAGTGCCGGCAACATGTATTCGATCGCGCAAAACAACAATACTAAGGTGCGAACTCTGCTGTTGCGTCGGACGCCGAATGGTATTGTTTCAACGATTGCCGGCGAGGCTTATGGGCACACCGACGGGAAAGGCACGGCCGCAAAATTCAGTAGCGTCACAGCGATGACTTTCGGTCCCGACAAAAACATTTATTTGACCGACGGTACTGGGGTCCGCCGCGTCACCCTCGACGGCGACGTTAAGACGATTGCGGGGGATGTAACAGCGCGAACCGCGGAAGACAAGCCGACCTTGTTTGGAGGTAACGATAAGGACCTATTCGGCCTCGCGGTCGATACCGGTGGAAATGTTTTTGTAGCTGATGCGGGCAACCGAAGGCTGGTCAAGATAGCGAACGATGGAAAATTGAGCGTTGTCTATCGCGCCGATCCGCCATATTTTCCGACAGGCGTGTTTGCGACCGCAAATGGCGACGTCTACCTACTCGAGTTCAGCTACACACCTCCGGGCACAACGGACCAGCCGCGCGTTCGAAGAATTTCAGCGGATGGACAGAACAGCATCATTGGCTCGACAGGTCGGAGTGGGATCGGTTTCATTACGCGTGCGCGCTCACCGTTACGATACCGTCTTCAAGGCCTCATAGATCTTGTTAACACCCCTGCTTCGTATTTCGTTTTGTTAATAGGCGCAGGCGTGATTAGCACCACGATTATCTTGTGGCGCCGGAGCCGAAAGCAAAGCACATGAAACGACTTCTTCGAGTCTTAAAATGGATCGCAATCGTGCTAGTGGTAGTCTTTATCGGCATTCAGTTTTATCGTCCGGCGCGCACTAACCCCGCGATCGATCCGGCGCAAACCATCGAAGCGCAAACACAGATGACTTCCCAGGTTGCTTCGATTCTCGATCGCTCATGTCGCGACTGTCATTCAGACAAAACGGTGTGGCCCTGGTACACGCAGGTCGCACCGGTTTCATGGTGGCTCGTCAATCACGTGAACGAAGGGCGCCACGATTTGAATATTTCTGAATGGGGAAAGCTTCCGCGCGACCGGCAGGATCGCAAACTGCGGCAGATTTGCGACGAAGTGACTGACGGTCAGATGCCGTTGTCCTCTTATTTGCCTATGCACCCGGCCGCACGACTTTCGGATCAGGATAGGCAGACGCTCTGTGATTGGACGGATGCAGAGCGTCAACGGCTTAACGCTGGGAAATAACTATTCGTCCAGCAGCCCTAACTGATTCCGCTTTTGTGTTCTATTTGGATTTCTTCTTACAATTGTGTCCCCTATCGAACATGACAAATTGTGTCATTTTGCTAAATTAGGACTTGAGTCAGGGCATCGTGGACTGTTATATTCGCTTTGGCGCACGAACCAGTGCGCTCATTCCAACCCCCTTCTCGCCCTGTTTTGAGGACATTGTAATGCCGGAAAATAACAACGGGAAGTCGGGTCAGGCTCACACAATCGAAGCTACTGGACTGGCTGTTGCGCCTGTGCAAGCAACCTCACTTCTGATCATTGAAGACGACGAAAACATTTCGAGCGCGATTCAGGAATACTTCTCTCGCGCCGGGTACAGCGTCAGCACTGCTGGCGATGGATTAGCAGGCGTTGAACTGGCAGCCAAAGCCAGACCTGATGCAGTTGTGCTCGATTTGATGTTGCCGAAAATGGACGGCCTGGCTGTATGCAAAGAGCTTAGGCTCAAAGCCCCGCAAATGCCGATCCTGATGCTGACGGCGAAGGACGATGTGGTCGACAAGGTGCTCGGACTGGAAATGGGCGCTGACGATTACATCACCAAGCCGTTCAGTTTGCGTGAGCTGGAAGCGCGCATCAAATCCGTGCTTCGCAGGTCACGAGCAGGAGCCAGCAGTGAGGGGCAGGACGAAGCGCCCATTCAGCGAGGCAACCTGCGAATCGACCCGATTCGCCGCGAGGTAACCATCGGTGAAAAGCAAGTCGAATTAACTCCGAAAGAGTTTGACTTGCTGCGTCTGTTTGCCTCGAATCCCGGCCGCGTCTTCCCGCGAAAGTACTTGCTCGAAAAAATCTGGGACTACTCGTACGAAGGGTATGACCGAACGATTGATTCTCACATCAACCGCCTGCGAGCAAAGATTGAACAGAACCCGGACAATCCACAGTTGGTGCTCACGGTCTGGGGGATTGGTTACAAATTCACGGACGCGGACTAGCCAAACGCGTCTCCCTCCTCATCAACTCGCCCGACGTCGGATCTCTCCGCGCGCGCTCGATCTAAAAATCCGGCAGAAAGTCCAACACTATGAAAGCACTTCACGATTTCCTCTGGCATCACCGCGCACTGCGCGTCCTGCATGTCGCCCTCTATTCTGTCGCTTTTTGCGTAACCGTTGCGGCTCAGGCCACGGAAGAACATCCGCCTGAAGACGATTGGTTCACAGCTTACTTCGTCGAAGGCTACGGCTTTCTGGTGGTCTTCGTCGTTGCAATTGTGGCGTTGCTAATCTTTCGCAAGTTGCGCTCGGGTCGCGCCGGTGATCCACTCCTGGCAAAGACGCCGCGTCGTGTGCAGGTGACGACGCAGCCGGCCGAAGTCAAGCCGGAACCTCGCAAGGCCACGTCCGGTTCAGTGGCGAGAGAAACCGAAGTGAAAGAACGACGCGCCACACCGCGCGAGCCCGCGTCAGCTGATTACTCACGGAAGGCGTTCGGCGCGTATCGCATCGATCAGGAAGTTGGAAAGCTCGTGCTCGGTAAGGCGCATCGCATGGATGTATTAGCTTCACGCGTGCCCGAAGACCGCCGGGCGATCGAAGCGTCACTCATCAAATCCTTGTCGGCGGGAGAAGCTGACGACGAAGGCCGCGAACGTGCACGACAAGCCCTTGAAGATTATGGATTTGTCGCGCGTCAAGGCGCCATGCTGCTCGCAGGGCGCGATGCGTGGGAACGCTCATCCGCCGCGCGTGTCCTCGGCCAAATCGGTTCCCTCTCTTCATTGCCAGCCTTGATTGAAGCGCTACACGACGGCGATTCAATCGTCCGCAACCAGGCGGTTACCAGCCTCGGCCAGTTGAAGCAGCCCACCGCAATTGGTGCACTCCTCGACATCGGTCGCCGTTGTTCGGACATCCCGCCATCGGTATTGAGCGAAAGTCTGAGCGCCTGTTCAGTTGAGGGACTTGGATTCGACAATGCGCCATTTGATCTGGATGAGCCGATAGCCGGTTCTGAATCGGCCGCGGGGCTGGACCCGCTAACATCGCTTGAACAGCTACCAAGCGGCGACGAAGATGATGCGTTGTTAGGCCTGCTGACGCGACTCGAAAGCTCGGATTGCGCCGAGCGCGCTCAGGTCGCGCGCGAACTCGGCATGCATCGCGCCGAGCGATCCGTCTCAGCGTTGAGTGCGGCAGCATCACACGATACCGACACTGCGGTGCGGTCGGCCGCCGTCACTGCACTCGGTGTAATCGATCACGAATCAGTATTTGCGCCGGTCTTGATCGCACTCGCCGATGATACGCGCGAGGTCCGGGCAGCGGCTGCACGAGCACTATCCGGTTTGCATTTTGATCGAGGGGAGGCCTATGCACGCGTCGAAAAAACAGCTGATCCCGAAGCACTTCACAACTTCGCCCAAGCGTGCGTCAAGACCGGCATTGCCGCGCAGGCCGCCGATCGCCTGTCAAGTGAAGATTGGCGTCAGGCGCATGAAGCGCTTTCGTTGTTCTCCCTGCTTACCAAGGCTGGCGAACTGCAACCCGTTTTCGACGTGATCGAAAATCACCGTGATTTGAGGGCCAAGCAAGCTGCGGTGAGAGTGTTGAATGCCTTCGCGACCAGCGATGCCGTGCCAAAACTCCGCGACGTCGTCGGCATGCCTGGAATGCCTGAAGATGTGCGGACGGGTCTGCTTGAAGTTCTCTACAAACTCGACAACTCACCCGCCGTTGTTTGAAACGCAAGTGACAACATTTACGTGACGTTGCATAATCCACCCGGAAACGCTTTTGGTTTCTCGATCGATGCCGCCCCAAGTCATGATCACAGATCAACCATTTCCTCACATTCGGAACCTTGCCAGGGCACTCGCGTGTGCGGCGGTTTTGTTCTTGGGAACAGCGCGCATCGCAACACAGAGCCGCATAATTCCGCCGCAGCAGCCGGCGAACGCAAACCTCACTGCACAGCGACCAAAAGTCACCACGTTGCGCGCCACCGATTCGGCTGAAGGTTCACGAGTCGCCGTCACTGCTGATCAGTCTTTGAATGAGTACGAGGCGTACCGTCGCGGCGATCGTTTCTACGTAAAGATCCCACCCGCGGACGTTCCACGCGCGGAACTGGTCCGTGGCCGTGCCTTCTCGGACGTGAAGGTACAGCGTGTTGGTGATAGCACGATCGTCTCGTTTCGCCTGCAGCCTGGTGCAACCGCGCGGGTTGAGCCACACGGGAACAAACTTGACGTGGTGTTCACAATGCCTGGAGCGAAGTTGTCCTCGTCCGCCGCGAGCCGCGACGTTGCTCGCAATGATGCCGGACCGGCGCCGCCGGGCTCGGATCGAAAGCGACAGCCGGCAAAAAATGCGAACTCATCGGTTCGATTAAACATCGTCGGCTCGTCTGTCAGCCGAAATGCGAACGAGCGGGCCTTGTTCGCCACCGCCAAGCACACGCCGACACCTAAGCCCGGCCCAACTCCAAAAGCATCGCCCTCTACTCCACCGAGTTCGACCATTTCCGCGCAGACATCACCCACACCGAAGATATCTCCGGTGATCGCTCAACAAAGAAGCACGGCCTCACCGTCACTGGGCGGCAGCCCGGCACAACAACCCGCTCAGACGAACACGTGGAATGACCTAAGGCAGCGCGTGCGCTACTGGATATTGTTGGCGCAACTCAATCCGATTCCTGTCGCGATTGGCGCGGCCGTTTTGTTGTTTCTGCTCGGGTTGCTAATTCTTCAAAGGCGCCGAACCCGGGCGGCGCGTCGCGCACGATTACGCAATCCACCGAGAAGAGTGGCGCCGCTTACGCCGGAAGCCAAACCGCTGGTCGCCGCCGCGACAGAGTCAGTCAAGCCTGGTGTGGTCGCGGTGACGGCGGCGAACCTGGCGGCGACAAGCCCTACCGCAAGTCCGCAGCCACCGACCGAAACGACGGTCAGCAGCCCTCGACAAGAACGGGTCGAACGCGTGTCCGACGAACTAAAGAAATTGATGGCGGGCGGCGACTACGATGAAAACATTTTGGCGTCTGACGATCGTGAAGAACGGCAGCTCGTCGGGGCCGAGCTCTTGTCGGCACTGGTTGGTCGCAACCTGCAACGGCGCGAACGCGCACGTGCCGCATTCATGAAGCATGGATATTTCGATGATGCGACGCGCGACTTGCGCATCGCTGACTCAGCTAATGAGCGGGCTGCGGCTGCCCGGCGACTAAGCTTTGTTCACGACCGCGAAGCTACGCCGCATTTAATTGCGGCGTTGGATGACTCGTCGCCGGATGTTCGGCGCGCCGCGGTGGAAGCATTGATGGACTTGCGCGATCCGGCATCTATTGCGCCGCTCAATTCATTGATGCAAAACGAAAGTGATCGCAGAGTGCCGCGCAGCTTGATCAAACACGCAATTGAGTCATGTGCCAGCAGCACTCACGACGAACCGGCGCCGACACGGTCCATTAGTTCCGTGCCCTCCGCTAGTACACTGTCGGTTTCGCCGGCCGTTGAAACTGAACGTGAGGTAATCGAGATATGACCCCGCGCGAACTGCTCGTGCAACTCCGCGAAAAAGGCGTCGAGATCAGATCAAATGGAGATCGGCTCGTTATTGATGCGCCTAAAGGCGCAATCACGCCGGATCTACGTGATGCGCTTGCTGCAAACAAAGCGGAACTGTTGAAGATTTTGAACACGCCGCTACCGGTCGAGAAGGCTTCGCCACCTGCGATCGGAAAATCTGTCACGCCGAAACCGGTCGAGCCAACACCGGCGCAGACGGTTGCACCACCGCGCGCGCAATCCGGCGCGCCGCCAGCGCCTCTACCAGTTCCGGTCGTTCCTCCGAGCGCGTCGCCTGTCCAGTCTGATGTTGAAGCACCACGTGCAACCTCTGTCGTCGCTGCGGAGATAACTCAACTCGAAGCGGAGTTGGCGCGGCTGCGGAGTGAAGAGGAAGCGCGTCGCGCTGAGTTCGAGACGACACGCCTCGCTGCGGAGCACGCTTTCCACCAGGAGTCGACGCGTTGGCGCCAGGAGCAAGAGCAAGCTGCCTTAAGACGCGCTGAGCAGGAGAAGCTCCGCATCGAAGCCGAAGCGCGCGAACGCGCGGCCGAAGAAACGCGGCGGCGCATCGGCGAAGAAGAATTGAAGCGCGTCGAGGAAGAACTCAACCGCATGCACGCAATGGAACAAATGCGTCGCGCCGAAGTTGAAGCGCAATTTCAGGCGGCAGAAGTCGCACACCAAGCTGAACTCCAGCAGGTACGAGGACTTGAAGCAGAACAAGCCCGTATTCGCGTTGACGAGGAGCGTCGTTTTCTGGATGCCGAGGCCCGCAAACGCGCGCAGGAAGACGAAGTTCGGCGCCGCGCGCAAATGCGCATTGCTGCGGTTGAAGAGGAAATCCTGCGTTTGCGGTTGCGCGAGGATGCGCGTCTAAGGTCGGCGGAGGAAACTCGGCTGCTGGCCGAAGAAACACAACGGCGACGGGTTGAGGAAGAAGCAAGACGCGTCGCTGAAGCCGAAGCTTTGCAGCGCGCTGAACAGGAAGCGCAGCTGCGCGGGGAAATCGAGGCACAGATGCGCGCCGAAGCCGAGGAGAGGCGGCGTGCGGAAGAGGACCTGCGCAAGCGCGCAGAAGATGAAGCTCGTCGTCGCGCGCAGGAGGAAGCAGAGCGACTCGCTGCGGAACAAGCGCGACGTGCCGCGGACGAACAGGCCCGCCGCCGAGCGGAAGAGGAAGCCCGCCGGCGCGTCGAGGAAGAGGCGCGACGGTTCGCTGAGGAAGAAGCCCAAAAACGTGCTGAAGAAAATCTGAGGTTACGCACGGAGCAGGAAGCGCGTCAGCGCGAAGACGCTGAACACCGCCAACGTGCGGAACTGGAGGCGCGCATTAGAGCGGAAGTTGAAGCAAAACTCCGTGCCGAAGAAGCTGAACGCCAGCGAGCTGACTGGCGTGACGAAACCGAATTCGCGAGCACCAGCGCTGAATGGTTTCGCAGCGGTGAATCCTCAGAATTTCAGCCGGTCAGCATTCCTGAGGCCGAAGAAACAGTGGTGCCGGCGCCGACTGCGTTTTCTCTCGACAGTCGCAATCATCAAGATCGAGCCGCCGCCGTGCGCGAGCTTGCCAGCCACGGCAGCGAAGACGCTTTTGACCGAATCAATGAAGCCTTCGACGATCCGGCCCCCGAAGTTCGCAACTCAGCGGCCCGCGCGCTCTTTGATTTACAGGAAGACCGCGCCGCTGCGTTCACCCGCGCACTCCGCGACGCCCCGATAGATCGGCGAGCGCGGATTGGCGCCGCCATTGCGGAATCGGGACTCGCCGATCAGGCCATCAATAACCTCACGGGCGAAAGCCGCGACCGCACTTACGATGCGTTTTCACTTCTGTTCCTGATGTCTAAATCGGGAGAGCTTAATCCGCTGCTGCGCGCGATCGAGGAACATCCGAGCACTGAAGCACGTCTTGCCGTCGTCAAGCTCCTCGCCTTGAGTGGCCAGCCTGAGGTGCTACCAGCATTTCGTCGCATGGCTGTTCGCGGCTCTTTGCCACCTGAAGTTCGCTCCGCCGTAATGGAAGCGATCTATCAAATCAGCGGTCAGACGACAGGCGAAGATTAGCCAACAAACTAGACTTAGACGATCAAGACAATTGCCGAAGGCGCAGAGCAGACGACTCTGCGCCTTTTCCTTTTCCATCGATTTTCGATTTCACCATTTACGATTTACTATTCATGGTTATGCCTTTCGTCCTCAAATGCGATTATCGTCCTTGTGGCGACCAGCCCCAGGCGATCGAAGCGCTTTCGCGGGGGTTGCGGGACGGCGCGAAAGATCAGGTGCTGCTCGGCATCACCGGCAGCGGCAAGACCTTTACCGTCGCCAGCGTCATTGCAGAGACACAGCGGCCGACCCTCGTGATCGCGCATAACAAGACGCTCGCCGCACAGCTTTACCAGGAATTCCGTTCGTTATTTCCAGAAAACGCGGTCGAGTATTTTGTCTCGTACTACGACTACTATCAGCCCGAGGCTTACGTTCCCGCGTCAGATACTTACATCGAAAAGGACGCGATCGTTAACGAAGACATCGACCGCTTAAGGATGTCGGCGACGCGCGCCCTGTTCGAGCGGCGGGATGTGATCGTGGTTGCGAGTGTTTCTTGTATCTATGGTCTCGGCGATCCGGATGCGTACTACGGCATGCTGGTTTTTCTCGAACCCGGGATGCGAATCGCCCGCGACACACTGCTGCAGCGGCTCGTAGAGTTGCAGTACGAGCGCAACGATATCGATTTCAAACGCGGAAGTTTTCGGGTACGTGGCGACGTCGTCGAAGTCTATCCGAGTTATCAGGACGAGGCCTATCGCGTCGAGTTGTGGGGTGACGAAGTAGATTCAATTTCCACCATCGATCCTTTACTGGGCGAGGTAAAGCAGAAGCACACGTCGCGGGTTCCGCTCTATCCAAAATCGCACTACGTGATGCCGCGCACGACGTTAAAGCGCGCCATCAAATCGATTCGTGAGGAACTCGAGTGGTGGGAGCCGAAGCTGATCGAAGAAGGTAAGCTGTTGGAAGCCCAACGACTGCATCAGCGAACGATGTTTGACCTCGAGATGATGAAAGAGATGGGTTTCTGCCGCGGCATCGAGAACTATTCGCGCCATCTAACGGGGAAGAAACCGGGCGAGCCGCCGCCAACGCTGCTGGATTATTTGCCGCGCGACACGCTGGTTGTCATAGACGAATCGCACCAGACGATTCCACAAGTGCGCGGCATGTTCTTTGGAGATCAATCGCGCAAGCAGACGCTGGTCGAATATGGATTTCGTCTTCCTTCCGCGCTCGACAATCGGCCGTTAAATTTCGACGAGTTCGAAGGACGTGTCGGCCAGCGCATTTATGTCTCCGCGACGCCCGGCCCGTATGAACTGACAAAATCGAGCGGCGAAGTGATCGAACAGATCATTCGTCCCACCGGCTTGATGGATCCCGAAGTCGAAGTGCGCCCGGTGAAGGGCCAAATCGACCATTTGCTCGGCGAATGTCGCGCACGCGCAGAACGCAACGAGCGGGTGCTGGTCACGACGCTGACGAAGAAGATGGCGGAAGACTTGACCGAGTACTTCACCGAAGTTGATGTGCGCGTCCGCTATCTACACTCGGACATCGAAACCCTGGAACGAATCAAGATTCTGCGCGACTTGCGTCGTGGCGAGTTCGACGTGCTGGTCGGGATCAATCTCTTGCGAGAGGGTCTCGACTTGCCTGAAGTTTCGCTGGTCGCGATTCTTGACGCAGACAAAGAAGGCTTTCTTCGTTCCCAGTCATCGCTGATTCAAACAATTGGCCGCGTCGCGCGTAACGCCAGTGGAAAAGCGATTCTATACGCCGATCGCGTGACGGAATCGATGAAGCACGCCATTGATGAGACGCGCCGCCGTCGCGAATTACAGGAAGTGTACAACCGCGAACACGGCATCACGCCGATGACGATCATCAAACCGATTGAATCGACGCTGGTCACCGCCGCTGAGGCTGATTACTTCAAGGTACCACTGGAGCTGGAAGACATCGAAGGTTACAGCGCGGATCAGATCGAAGCGACGATCAATCGTCTCGAATTTGAAATGCGCGAACACGCGAAGAAATTCGAGTTTGAAAAAGCTGCCGAGCTGCGCGATCGAATCAAGTATCTGCGCGAGCGGGAACTCGTTGTAGCTTGATTACCACAGAGGCACAGAGACACCAAGAAAGAATATGATCAGAAATAGACAGGGGCTAGTCCTTCCTTTTTCTTTGGTTTCTTTGTGTCTCCGTGGCTAGGCTATGCTGACCAAATCTCAGCCAGACGAAATCGAGGATTACCTCTCTGACGCGAGTTTCGTTCGCGGCGGAAATGCGTCGCGTGTCGTCTTTCCCGAAAATGCCGAAGAAGTCGCAGCTACTCTGCGCGACGCCAACAACAGCAAAACACCAGTCACAATTTCTGGCGCCGGCACTGGAACAGTCGCTGGCCGCGTGCCGTTCGGCGGGATTGTCATTGCCACGGACAAACTCAATCGCATCGGCGCTTTAGTTTCCACCAATGGTGGAGGCCGAATCACCGCGGAAGCCGGTGTGCGCTTGATCGAGCTTCAGCGAACCGTCGAGTCCCAAAGCTTCATTTATCCGCCCGATCCTACTGAACGCACCTGCTTTGTCGGGGGGAACATCGCGACGAACGCATCGGGCGCACGCACGTTCAAATACGGACCGACGCGAAACTACGTCGAGTCGTTGAGAATTGCGCTGGCGAGTGGCGAGTTGATCAGCCTGCGCCGCGACGAATTGCACGCCGATGCCGCCGGACGAATTCACCTGCCGCTGTCGGCCGGCGGCGCGATTGAAGCGCAGTTGCCTACCTATCGAATGCCTCACGTTCGCAAGCACGCCTCCGGTTATTTCGTCGCACCGGGCATGGACGTAATCGATCTTTTTATCGGCAGCGAAGGAACGCTGGGGGTAATCGTCGAAGCAGAACTGAAGCTTCTGCCGAAACCGGTGGGTCTCCTTAGCGGCGTCATCTTCTTTGCAAACGAAACAAACCTGCTCGCATTCGTTCGCAGTGTCCGCGAGCGCTCGCTCGCAAACAGAGGCAGCTCAACCGTAAAGGAAAGCGCGATCGGCGGAAGCCCGACCGTAAGCGAGGGTGCACTCGATGCACGCGCATTAGAATACTTCGATAAGGGATCGTTGCGATTCCTGCGTGACAAATATGCATCGGTTCCCGAAAGCGCGATTGGCGCAATCTTTTTCGAGCAGGAAACCACACCCGAAACAGAAGACTCGTTGATGAGCGATTGGCTGTCGCTGCTCGAGCAACATCAAGCGCTTTCAGATCAATCGTGGTTCGCGACGACCGAGCATGATCACGCAAAACTCCGCGAGTTTCGTCACGCACTGCCGGTGCTGATGAATGAATGGTTCGCGAAGTACAAACAGCGCAAAGTCTCGACTGACATGTCAGTGCCCGACGACGCCTTTCCGGAAATGCTGAAGTTCTATCAGGATGCTTTGCGCGGCGGCGCTTTGCGCTTCACGATCTTCGGACATATCGGTGACAATCACGTTCACGTCAACATCCTCCCGCGCGACGACCACGAAGCCGCGAAGGCCTGGGATATCTATCACGGCTTCATTCAGAAGGCCGTAGAACTCGGCGGCACGATCTCAGCCGAACACGGGATCGGAAAGCTGAAGCGTGAATATTTGCGGCAGCTTTATGGCGACGAGCATCTTCGCGAAATGGCCGAATTGAAACGAGCATTCGATCCGGCGGGCATCCTCGGCCGCGGCAATATGTTTGATGAAGAACTTCTGTAGGGGCAGCCCTTGTGGCTGCCCACACCGTGGGCGGGAACGCGCCCGCGCCTTCAGAAATACTGCTGCTTTTACTATTCACGATTTACCATTTACGATTCACGACTCATGTTCCGCTTCACCACCGCCGGCGAATCACACGGACGCGCGCTCGTCGCGATTGTTGAAGGTCTGCCTGCCGGTCTGCCGATCGACATCGAGCAAATCAATCATCAGTTGTGGCGGCGCCAGCAAGGCTACGGCCGCGGCGCGCGCATGAAGATCGAGCAGGATCGCGTCGAGACTCTCAGCGGTGTTCGTCACGGTCAGACGTTGGGCTCGCCCATCGCGCTGATGATCGAAAACAAGGATTGGGAAAACTGGCAGGAGGTGATGGGAGCCGAAGCTGCTGATTTGCCGCCCGAAAAGTCTCGTCGCGTGAAACGTCCGCGTCCGGGTCACGCGGATCTCGCCGGTGGCTTGAAATATGACGCGCGCGATTTACGAAACGTGCTTGAGCGCGCGTCAGCGCGCGAGACCGCCGCGCGCGTAGCTTGCGGTGCGCTAGCGAAACAACTGCTCGTTCAATTCGGTATTGAGATTCGCAGCCACGTGATTCAGCTTGGCGGCATCCCCGACGAACCGCTGAAGCTCACGTTCGAGCAAGTCGCGGCGATTCCAAACGATTCACCTCTGAATTGCGCCGACAAAGATGCTGAGCAAAAGATGGTCGAGTTTATCGATCAAAAGAAAAGCGAAGGCGACACACTGGGCGGTATTTTTGAAGTCGTCGCACGCGGCGTTATCCCTGGCCTCGGCTCGCACACATCGTGGGACCAGAAGCTGGATGGGCGACTCGCGCAAGCGATCATGTCGATTCATGCAGTCAAAGCTGTGGCCATCGGCGCTGGCTTTGAAGCCAGTTCCCTGCCCGGCTCGCAGGTTCATGACGAAATTTCTTACGATCGCGACGCGCAGCAGTTTGCTCGTGCTACTAACCGCGCCGGCGGTTTGGAAGGTGGCGTAACAAACGGCGAAGAACTTCGCGTGCGCGGACACTTGAAACCAATTTCAACTTTGCGACGCGCGCTGCGCTCAGTCGATATCGACACGAAGCAGGAAGAGAAAGCTGCCTTCGAACGTTCCGACATCACAGTCGTTCCTGCCGCTGGAGTTATCGGTGAAGCAATGGTCGCGCTCACCTTGGCGGCAGCGATGCGAGAAAAATTCGGCGGCGATAGTTTGGGTGAGATGAAGCGGAACTTTGAAGGCTATAGAGCGCAGTTGAGGGACTACTGAGACTGATGATATTTAGGATTTTAAAACTGCCGATCCTGAACAATTATTTGCGGGTATTGTGATTCGATTCGATCCATTCGGTTTTCGATACCTTTCTGATCCGCCTTAACCTGAAGCATTTCCTTATTAATCACATCGAGTTTACGATCAAAATTTGTAAAGTAGGCGTTTACCTCATGACGCATCTCAGAGAACTCCTTAAGCACCCGAGTCCAAATTGGTTTTGTATCGTAATCGTATTCTGCTTGTTTCTTTTCTATAGCAAGCAATCGCAGATTGACATTCTCAAGCTGTGTTAACACCTTCTCCTCAAAGGAAGGAAGATGCAGGGTATCGGGTGTTTTGCCGTCACTCACTGAGCTGAACCTCCTTTCCTTGAGCTAAGAGCTCTTCGAGTTCTTTAAATTTAAGGACTATGGAACTACCCCAATACCGAAGTGCCTCTTGTGCGCCGGCAGTGAGAAGAACGCCTTCCCGAGTGCTCAATCCCTTCGAAGTTAAGAAGTCCTCAATTTTATCACAAGCATCTACCGCTAATCTTAATGCAGCGTCAGCCTCTACTTTTGTCTCGGCACCGTCGGGCTCAATACCCAATCGAAGCGCATGGATCATTCCGTTCTCTACTCCACCATCCGATGTCAATAATACAACCGATTCAATTTCTTCGCGCCGAGCTTCGCTATAAGCCGCTGTGTAAACTATGCTATTTTTCTTGAGGTGTTTAAAGAATCCAGGAAATCCCACATGAATTAAGAAGCTCATTGACTCGTGTTACCTATCATACCACTGGATCAATCGCAAGACGCGAGCTAGCGAAACTCCAACCTTCATCGTAAAATCAAACCTTAGATCGCCAACAAACTTACAGAGGAACCCCAGATCAAGGATGGCACTTTTGAAAATCGTGGCCTGGCCGGACCCGGTTCTGACCACGCCCGCGGAACCAGTCACTCAGTTCGACGACGAACTTAAAAAGCTTGCCGAGGACATGTTCGAAACCATGTACGCCGCGCCTGGAGTCGGGCTCGCCGGAACTCAGGTCGGTCTTTCCAAGCGACTATTTGTGATGGACTGTTCGAACGGGAAAGACCCGTCGTCGCGCCATTTCATGGCGAACCCGCAAATCATCCTTCAGGAAGGCAAGCAGGATGGCGAGGAAGGCTGTCTATCGATTCCGGGAATTTATTCAAAGGTGCAGCGCAGCATGCGCGTGATTGCGCGCGGCCACGACCTTAATGGCAAGGAATATGAAATTGAGGGAATTGAATTGGAGGGCCGATGTCTGCTACACGAAACTGATCATTGCGACGGCATTCTGTATCCAAATCGCATATCGCCGCTGAAGCGCGAGCTTGTGATGCGCAAGGTCAAGAAATTGCAGAAGGCCGGCGAATGGCCGACATAACCTCAGTGTCTCTGTGATATCTCTGTGCCTCTGTGGTGTACTACGCCAACAGAATCGTCAACCACAGAGACACGGAGCTCACCTTAAGTCACAGAGGAAATAGATTATGACTACAGAATTTAGAAACGAACCGTTTACTGATTTCAGCAAAGAAGAAAACGCCGCGGCGATGCGCGCCGCGCTTGAGAAAGTGAGGGGCCAACTCGGTCGTGAATACCCGTTGGTGATTGGCGGCGAGCGCATCAACACCGGCGACACGCTCAATAGCATAAATCCCGCGAACCGCACAGAAGTAGTTGGCAAATTTCACAAAGCGACGAAAGAACTTGCGAACAAAGCCGTCGAAACTGCCGCGGCAGCGTTCAAGACATGGAGAAACGTTCCCGCCGAAAAGCGCGCCGACCTGCTTTTCCGCGTCGCCGCGTTGATGCGCGAGCGCAAGCATGAGTTCTCTGCCTGGATGATTTACGAAGTCGCGAAGACTTGGCCTGAAGCTGACGGTGACACTGCCGAAGCGATCGATTTCGTCGAATTCTACGCCCGCGAAATGTTGCGTTACGGCGGCAAGCAACCGCTCGTGGAGCTGAAAGGCGAAGACAACCGGCTCGATTACATTCCGCTTGGTGTTGGCGCGGTAATTCCGCCGTGGAATTTTCCCTGCGCGATTATGGCCGGCATGACTGCCGCCGCAATTGTTACCGGCAACACGGTCGTGCTGAAACCGTCGTCTGATGCGCCGGCAATCGCGTTCAAGTTTTTTGAGTTGCTTGAAGAAGCGGGACTGCCGCCCGGCGTCGTCAATTTCATGACCGGCTCGGGCGCGGAAGTGGGCGACGTGGTAGTCGATCATCCACACACGCGCTTCATCGCCTTCACTGGATCCAAGGAAATTGGTTTGCGCATCAATGAACGCGCCGCAAAAACCGCAGACGGCCAGCTTTGGATTAAACGCGTCGTGGCAGAGATGGGCGGCAAGGATGCGATTATCGTCGCCGACGATGCGGATCTCGACGAAGCCGCGACCGGCGTCGTGCAGTCGGCGTTCGGATTTCAAGGACAGAAGTGTTCGGCATGTTCCCGCGCGATCATCGACTCCCGGGTCTACGATTCAATGGTTGAGAAGATCGCCGAACGTACGGCGAAGATAAGAGTCGGCGCGCCCACGGACAACGCGACCATGATGAGCGCGGTGATTAACGAAAAGGCCTTCAAGGCAATCAACGGTTATGTGGAGAAAGGCAAGACCGAAGGTGGCCGCGTCGTCGCCGGCGGCGGGTCAGACGGCGAGCAGGGATTCTTCATCGAGCCGACTGTGATAGCAGATGTGAAACCGGGCGACACGATCGAGCAGGAAGAAATTTTCGGCCCCGTCCTCGCGGTCATCAAGGCAAACGACTACGATCACGCGCTCGACATTGCGAACGATACGCAATTCGGGTTGACCGGTGCGGTGTATTCAAGCGATGAAGCGAAGCTCGAGCGCGCGCGCAATGAGTTCCACGTGGGCAATCTTTACCTGAATCGCAAATGTACGGGCGCTCTCGTCGGCGTGCATCCGTTTGGCGGCTTCAATATGTCGGGAACCGACTCGAAGGCGGGCGGCCGCGACTATCTCCTGCTTTTCATGCAAGCGAAGTTGTCATCGGAGAAAGTCGGCGCCACGCGGAAGCGAGCGGAGGCTGGCACCGCGATTTGAGTTTTCATTATGCGAAAATGCGGGGGCAAGCCACCCTTCCTAACCTGAGAGATTATCGGCTTCTTTGTTACGTCGACCGCTTGGAGGCGGCCAAGTTCAGCGAAGACGATCGGCTGGCAATATCTCAAGGCCAGGAAGGGTGGCTTGCCCGCGCTCTTTTTGTTCGCTCACCCTCACAGTAAAGTAACCACCAATGCGCATCGTTTTCATGGGCACACCCGAATCTGCGGTTCCGTCTCTGCGGCGCCTGGTCAACGATGGTCACGAGATCGTCGCAGTTTGGTCGCAACCCGATAAACCTGCGGGTCGCGGCAAGAAGGTCCATCAATCGCCGGTGAAGGCATTCGCTCTCGAACGCAACCTCACACTTCATCAGCCACAGAAAATCAGGGACGATGAAGCGAAGCGATTGTTTGCATCGCACCGCGCTGATGTTGCTGTCGTAGTGGCCTACGGAAAGATTTTGCCTCGTGAATTTCTTAGCGCGCCGAAGCACGGTTGCGTCAACGTGCACTTCTCGCTACTTCCGAAATATCGCGGCGCCGCGCCGGTCAACTGGGCCATCGTCAACGGCGAAAAGCAGAGCGGGGTGACGACCATGCAAATCGTTGAAGAACTCGATGCCGGTCCGATTCTGCTGCAGGAACCCACGGAAATTGGCGACCAGGAAACGGCGCCGGAACTCATGACTAGGCTCGCAGACATGGGCGCACAGTTGATCAGCAAAACTCTCGCAAACCTCAGCGGAATCGAACCGAAATCCCAAGTCAATTCCGAAGCATCATTCGCGCCAATGCTGAAACGCGAAGATGGTTTGATCGACTGGTCGATGGATGCGTTTGCTGTCGAACGTAGGGTGCGTGGCTTTCAGCCGTGGCCCGCAACACACACGATATACAGATCGCACCGCCTGATAGTTTGGGCAGCGGTACCCGAATGGATCGAGAAACTACGATTCCCGCCGGGACAAATAATTGAAGCCAGCCGCGATCGATTGATCGTGGCCTGCGGTGACGGCACAGCTTTACGAGTGCTGGAAGTTCAGCCGCAAGATTCGCGGCGAATGTCCGCGCGCGATTTTCTCAACGGAACTCACCTTCGCGCCGGAACGAAATTCGGTGAGAACGCTTGAGGCAATTCAAGCGAGCGGTCACTGGCGTAGTCCATCAATCCATCTCGCATTCTCTTCCATCGTCGGCCGGAAGGCCTCGCGCGGCGCGGCCGTTTCGACATGCATATTGTCGTCGGTGTTGATAACTGCGCCGGCGAGCGCGGGTCCCAGCTTGTTTTCATCACAAACGAACCATGCCCGAATGTCTTCCGCCGAATGAATTGAGATGCGACTTAACTCAAACTGAGTGCGCTGATCGTTCAGACGCTCTGACATTCGATTCAAATCAATCGGTTGACGGCTTCCTAGAAGAATTAGGTCCTTTCCTTTCGCCGCACCCTGGACGCGGAAGACCGCCACATACGGAAACGCTTCATGGAAAGTCGCGAGAATCGAGCGCAAACTCTCATTCGACAGCTGGTAGATCTGGATCCACTGGACAAAAATGCCGTCATCGTTAAGCCGCTCGCGTCCGAGCGCAAAAAATTCGCGAGTGAAAAGATTCGCTACGCCCGGCACCCAGGGGTGACTCGGTTCGCTAATAATCAAATCGTATTTCGTCGGATTCACACGTAAGTAAGTCCTGGCGTCATCGACGATCATTCGCAGGCGCGCGTCGCTTAAAGGGTGATTGTTGACGTGTTCGAAGAATCGCGCCGAAGAGATTGCTGCACGCTCGAGTTCCACACACTCGACAGATTTAATCGGTGCTTGCAAAACAGATCCGGCTGTCACGCCGCTAGCGAATCCCACGATCAACGCGTTGTCGAGCCTGGGAGCAACCAGCACACCGACCTGTCCCAGGAGTATTTGCGTGGGCATGTCATCAGCGTCAGAGGCGTTGGTTCTTCCGTTAATCGCAACGGAAGTGATTCCCCAATCACGGCGGACCGAAACGGTCGCAGTGCGACCTTCCTCATACATCAGGAGCTGGTGATCGTTGGGGCGGTTGGGCTGATCGGGGACGCTGCGCGATTGGGCCAGGACGCGAACGAAACTGTCGTACGCGCCGATGGATAACTCATTCAAGTTCAAGCGGGGCCAGATAAAGAGTCCCGCAATGACGAGCACGGCGGCGCCGCCAACCGCGAGACTGCGCACAACCGGGTTATCTGCCCCGGCCTTCTTCGGAAGAAAAGCGATCGCCCCGATGAAAATAGAAATCGCCAGCATCGCGAAAACGCCTAAACGAGTTGTCACAACGGGAATCAACACAAACGTGGTCACAATTGCGCCACTGATTGCACCAACCGTGTTCAGCGCATAAGCCTGACCGACACGTTTCTCCGGCGCAGGTCCGCCAGCCGTCCAAATCAACACCAGCGGCATGATCATACCCATCAGCGTCGCCGGCACGAGCACCAGAACGGTGGCCGCAAACGCCTGCAAGGCGAGCAATCCATGCCATGAGTCGATGCCGAGTGTGAATCCAAGTCTGATCAGTAAGCCCGGTACAGCGCTGGTCAAACGAAAGCTGAGGAAGAGACTGAACACGATCAGGATCTGCACGACAAACAAAAGGCGCCGCAGTCGCAGATTCTCTGTCTTCCTTATGAAGCCCACGATCCAGGCGCCCAGTGCGAGCCCCACCAAAAAAAGCGCCAAAACGAGCGTGAAGGCATAGGTACTTGAGCCAATGATCATCGACAGGATCCGGGACCAAAGAACTTGCATGCCGATTGTGATGAATCCCGACGCGAAAGCGCAGCTAAACCACAAGGGGCGATCGATTAGAGTGTGCGGCGTCTGCTCCCCACCATCTTTCGAACCCAACCGATCTATGGCTTCGGGGTGAACGATGCTGCTCTCAATCAACGCGCGCGGCGCACCGAGCAATACAAGAATGCCAATCGCCAGATTGGTCAGCGCCGCGATCCATACTGTCACTCGCATTCCAAAATTCGGTAGCAGCACAAACCCGGCGGCAAGGGTGCCTACGATCGCGCCAAGCAAGTTCAACCCGTAAAACCTGCTTATTGTTCGCGGAGCCGTTGCGCCATATCGCCGAATCGCGGCAACGATCATCGGTAGCGTCGCTCCCATTAGGGCGGTCGGAATCAGCAAAACCATCGCGGCCAGGAGGAATCGCGCGAGCGCAAACCCAAAGGCGCCAGGATGAATCTTTTGCCAAAGGGTCGCATCAACGTACCCAATCGCGCGAAACGCGCTCTCGACGATAAGCGCATACAGGCCAATAGCGATTTCGATCCACCCATAAGCGCGCAGCGGCCTCGCGACTCGCAGCGCGCTCCGGCCTGTCAGCGCGCTTCCCAACGCAAGTCCACCCATGAATGCCGCCAGCACCACGCTGAGAGCAATCGTCGTCGCGCCGAAAACGAGTCCGAGCATGCGCATCCAAAGCACTTCGTAGATCAATCCAGCCGCGCCAGAGAGCGTGAAGCACACGCAGATGAGCAACAACGCCCTTTGCGACTTCTTTCCAATTGAGTTTGATTCAGAGAAGGTCGCCGGTGCAGCCATTGAGTGTCGTCTTATTACTGAAGGGTTTGTGCGAACTAGAGAAAGATGACGTAAGCGCGCCGCCAAACGTTCGGTGGAATATTTCCACGGGCGGATGCGGTAAGAATAATCAGATAATTTGTATCGCCACCACGGCCATCGCGTGCGGTTGCCGACTCAACCATCCGCTCAAGCTCGCGGTCGCCACTCGGTTCGCGATCAGCTTGAACCAGAGCGAGTCTGCGCAGGCACGTGTACAAGTGTTCGAGGCCGGTGCCGAACGGCGTCGGATCAGCGCCAAGCACGAGTGACACTTCTGCTCGTTCATCAATAAAATGCTTTACCAGTGACGCTGCCTGAACTACACCACTCTCGAATCTGATCCGAAAATTCTCACGATCAATATCCTCGGTCAGACGCGTATCGAGCAGGATCGTCATGCGCCGTTCATCTTCCGCCGTGAATTCGCGAACTGTCAGACGATGAGCGCGCGCAGTCGCTTTCCAATCGATGTGCCGGAGGTCGTCTCGCTGCTGATAATCGCGCAGCAGCAATAGATCGTGCCCAAATCCACGTCGAAACGACGGCGTTTGCCCGGTGAAGAGCGGCAACAGGTGCAACTCGTCGGCGACGGGCTGTGGCTTTGGATAGACCACAATGTCCACTTCTCGCGAGCGCAGGCGCCGCCGATGACGAAAGAAGCCGAACGGAAATCGCGTTGAGAGTTCAAAGCCCGTGACGAGCACGTGACCGCGCTTGCGAAACAACTGCTCGATCGTCTGCTCAGCCGCCGCCCGATGTGGAATGTACGTGAAGTAGGCCAGTGTGCGTTTCAGAAAGCGAGTACGTCTGGTTGTCCTGCGCGTCTTTCGATCTGCCGGTCCACGCGCTTCAACCAGAATGGAAAACGACGGTAGCAGACGCTTCTCGTTCTTAATTGTCACCAACACTTCGGTTGGCTCGCCCGCGAAAATGTGATCTGGAAACCTGGCCGCGACGGTCAGATCGCGCAACGTCAATCTTGCCGCTGCCCAGGAAACGAACAGCGTCGAGAGCATGATCGAGAACACGAGAAACAGGAGATTGTTTCCGGTGTTCCACGCGGCTAGCGCGACCACAACGAGAATGATGATGAAGATCACGCCGCCCGCGGTGACTTCGAGCGGTAAGCCGCGATTTGCGACTTCGAAGTAAGCCGATCGCGCGAGCGGGGGAACGACCAGAATTGTGATGAGTAACGCAAACAGCAGTGACGCAATTGCGCCGACTCCGGCAAGGCTTGGCTCTCCCAAATGGCGCGCGAAGATTGTGAAGAAGGCGGTGGCGCATCCACCGACGACCAGCAGCGTGCCAAGAATTGTGTTGCGCCAGCGCGAAAGCAAGGATGAAGGCGGAAGGATGAGGGATGAAGTCGCGCGTTTGTTGGGTTCGTCTTTTCCCTTCGCGTCCCGTTCAGCAACGGAAAGACCGGAAGGACTTTGTTGAGATGTTTTCATCCTTCATCCTTCCGCCTTCATCCTTGCTTAGAGCGGCACGCTGACTGTCTTGAGGATTTCCTGCAACACGGCTTCTGCTTCTTCGCTGCGTCGCATCGCTGAGGAATAGCGGGAACTAACTGTCAGCCGATGGGCGAACACCGGAATGACCAGGCGTTTGACGTCGTCGGGAATGCAGTAGTCGCGTTCTTCGGTAAGAGCGAGCGCCTGTGCTGCGCGGAAGAGCGAGAGCGTTCCCCGCGGACTGACACCCAAATCCAGCATTTCAGAAGATCGTGTCGAGGCCACAATTCGCATCAGGTAATCGACGATTGCATCATCGACCGAAACTTCCGCAACCGCGCGCTGAAGATCGAGAATCTCTTCGGCGGTCATTACCGAATGCATTTCGTCGAGTGGATCTGAATGTTCGCGATCGCGCAACATCTGCTTTTCGTCGGCGGCACCCGGATAACCGATCCGCAGACGCAGCATGAATCGATCGAGTTGCGATTCAGGCAAAGGGTAAGTCCCGTGATGTTCGATTGGATTCTGCGTCGCCATCACGATAAATGGCTGCGGCAAAGGGTGCGTCCGGCCTTCAACCGTCACATGTCTTTCGGCCATGGCTTCGAGCAGAGCCGATTGCGTCTTCGGGGTGGTGCGATTAATTTCGTCGGCGAGAATGACATTGGCGAAAATTGGCCCAGGCCGCCACTCGAATGCCGACGAGTTTTGATCGTAAACCGACAAGCCGAGCACATCGGACGGCAGCAAGTCAGAGGTGAATTGAATTCGCTGAAACGAACAGTCGAGAGCACGCGCAAGCGCATGCGCAAGCGTCGTCTTTCCCACGCCGGGAACATCTTCGACCAAAAGGTGGCCACCAGCCAGCAGCGTAACGATCGCGAGGCGCACCGCCTCGGGCTTGCCGCGGATGACGCGCTCAATCTCGCTTTGGAGCGCTACAATTTTTTCGGCTATATCGACGCGCGGCGCGTCGGCTGGGCGCAGTTGCCTCATAGAATTGCCATTTTACATGCAAAGCAGGGTCGCCGCTATCACGACTTTTTTGAGATGATGCGCGTCTGGCACGCAGATGCTCCGCAGTGGTAAGATTTGCCCGTTGCAATCGAGCTCACCCGCCTTCTTTTCGGAACCGGTGGCGAAGCGCGACGTTTTTAACAAAGGAACTTCCAATGAACAAGACCCTCAAGACCCAACGGAACCAGCGCGGCTTTACGCTGATCGAATTGATGATCGTGATTGCGATCATCGGCATTCTCATCGGCGCGGCGGTGGTCGGCTGGCGCGCTGCCACGCGATCGGGCAATGAAGCAGCGACCGTGCAAAACATGAAAACGATTGCGGCTGTCCAAATTCAGTTCTACAACACCCACGGCCGAACGTTTGCTACTTTTGAGCAGCTTACCAAAGAGCAGTTTCTCCAAGTCTCGAAATTTGGCGGCAATCCTCCCGTCGCTGACGGCTATATCTACACATTGAAAGTCACACCAAAGACCGCTAACTCAACGTCGTCCTACACATTGAATGCCGATCCGCAGGATGAAGGTGCGGGAACTAATCACTTCTACATCGATTCGAGCGACAGCAGTATTCACTACAACGCTGCCCAACCCGCGTCTACGAGCGATCCAGTGCAATAGACATCACTGGTTGTGAGTCTGTTCCGACATCGCAATTCCGCAACAGTTCGACTGATTTATTTGAAGGGTGAGTATGAGACGGTTGCGGCACGACTAAGAGCTCGCCGTGATCATTACCTGGATCCTGATCTGTTGACGAACCAATTCGCAACCTTGGAATAACCCGTCGACACTTTGCGAATCGACGTCAGATTTCCAGTCAAAATAATTATTGAGCGAATCCGAACTGCGCCAGGCATCCAGGTGTGACGATGCGTCTTCATAATGGCAAGGTCAATCTCGCTTCACAGCCATTCTTCCCATTACAGTTTTCCAAAGTAAGTGTCCCGCCGTGCGCCTCAGCAATCTGACGCGAGAGCACGAGACCGATTCCCGAGCCTGACGCTTTGGTGGTAAAAAAAGGCACGAATAGGTTCGACGTGTTCGCCAATCCCAATCCTTCGTCCTTCACGCACACGACGAGCTGGCCATTGTGGTGCGACCAGCCCACTTCAACATTACCTTTGGTTTCCAGCGAGGCATCCACGGCGTTCCGGATCAAGTTGATGAGTAACTGCTCGACTTGCGCACGGTCACCGCGCACGACCGTCTGTGGCCCACCGACAATTTTCACCGGCAGACGGGTCTCGAGCGTAGCCACTCGTTCGACTAACCTGCCAATATTCAATGTCTCGAAACGCGGTGGCGGCAAGCGGGCCAGCTTTGAATACGATTCAATAAATCTTGCCAGCGAGTCGGCGCGTGAAGAGATCACTTCGAGCCCACGATGCATGTCATCGCGCCAATCGGCAGGCTGGGGGTCGCGATTGATTAAACCGCCGAGACTGCCCGCTACTGACTTGATGGGCGCCAGCGAATTGTTTAGCTCGTGACCTAATACGCGCAGCAGGCGCTGCCAGGCCGAACGTTCCTCTTCGCGCAGAGTCTTGCTTAAATCAGTCAGCACCAATAGCTGATGTTGTTGTCCGCCCTCGCGAAATGTGCCACGCCGAATTTCCCACCGCCCGGCGCCGCCGGGAAAACTCATTTGGACCGTGCGCGGGCCGGTAGACTCCTGCCCATCAAAGCACGCTGCCAGACCGAGGTCCTCAACCGTATGTCCCAATAGCCGCGGCGCCGGCTGGGCCAGAAGTTTTTCTCCCGCGCGATTCACCAGGCGGAGCTGCTGTGCAGGGTCAAAGGCAAAGATCGCCGAGTCGATTTCGGACATCACAGTACGCAATAGCGCCGTCGCCTCCATCGCGCCAAGCCTTTGCGCGCGAAGAGTGGAGCCGAGGTCATTTACTTCGAGCATCACTTCACCCAACGCATCACCGCTGGCTGCGCGCCGGCCACGAATTGAGTAGTCACCTTCACGTATCGCCCCGAGAATGTTTGAGAGCGTTTGCAGCGGTCGCACGACACGATTCTTCAGGCTCGCGGAAATTGCCAGCCAGCAAAAGACGAGCAACAGATCCACGGTCCACTGTACGCGACTGGAGTATCCGTCGAGCCACAAGAGCAGCGCACAGAGCACAACGCCCGGAAGCCCGGCGGCCATTGTCAGAGCGGTAACTCGGCCTTCGAACTTAAGATGGCCGCCGCGGAGAGCTGGATCGAGATGCGTAAAGGTCTGGGGAGTTTTCGACGATTTTAGCGGCGTGCTCACGGGGTCATGATAACCCATACTTTTGCAGGCGACGGTAGAGAGCGCTGCGACTGAGGCCGAGGGCTTCGGCCGCGCGGTTCGCGTTGCCGTCAAACCTCGCCAGGGCTTTCTTGATTAAGAGGCGTTCGGCATCTTCAAGACTCAGTTCCTCAAGGCGAGCCGAGAGTTGCGCAGCGGGCGTTGTTTGCAGCGCCAGGTCCATCGCGCTAACGGTCTCGGTGTTAGCCATCAAGACTGCTCGTTCGATGACGTGATCCAGCTCCCGAACGTTGCCTGGCCACGAATGCGCGCGCAAGGCTTCGAGCGCCTGATCGGTAAACCACATATGGCCGCGGCGATAGCGTTCCCTATTTTGCCGCAGGAAGTGCTCGGCGAGAGGCGCGATGTCTTCCCGACGCTCGCGTAACGGGGGAAGATGAATCTCCACCGTGTTCAGTCGAAACATCAAGTCCTGGCGAAATTTTCCCGCGGCCATATCGGCCTTCAAATCAGCATTGGTGGCCGAGAGCACACGCACGTTGACCTTTCTGGTCTTTGATGAACCCACCCGCTCGAACTCGCCGGTTTCGAGAACCCGCAGCAGTTTGGGTTGCAAAGTCATCGGAACGTTCGCAATCTCGTCGAGGAACAAAGTGCCCCCATCAGCCAACTCAAATCGTCCAACGCGATCGGTCTTCGCGTCAGTGAACGCGCCACGCACATGACCGAACAACTCGCTTTCGAATAGCCCTTCGGCCAACGCGCCCGCGTTGACAGTCACCAGCGGTTTTGCAGACCGGTTTGAGGCAGCGTGAAGCGAGCGGGCAATCACTTCTTTGCCGGTTCCGTTTTCACCCGTGATCAGCACATTGGCGTTAGCCGGTGCGATTCGTTCTACGATGGTAAGAATCGATTTCATTGCCGGAGATTCGGCAATGATTTGCGGATTCTTCGTGGCGCCACCATCGTCGCGTAACGTTAGGTTTTCCGCTTCCAGCCGCTGACTGCGACGGAGAGCTTGCGCCAATTCGATCTGGGTCTTCAGCACTGCCAACAGTCGCGCATTTTCCCAGGGCTTCTGGATGAAGTCGCCGGCCCCAAGGCGCATGGCTTCGACAGCGATGTCGACGCTTCCCCAGGCGGTCATTACCACCACGGGCAGAGTTGGATCGATAGTGCGAATCCGCGAGAGCAACTCCATGCCTTCGCTGCCGGAAGTCGTGTCGCGGGTGTAATTGAGATCGATCAGGACTAAATCGAGCTCTTGTTTTTCGATCACTTTCATGGCAGCGGCGGGAGACGATGCCGGAGTAATGTCATACTCTTCGCCCTTCAGCAGCAACCGCAGGGCGGTGATGACGTCGGGCTGGTCGTCGGCAATTAGAATTCTCGGCATTCGTTTCAGACGACGGATTTTCGAAGCTGTCGATACCCGGAAACGACCGCGTTTTATTCGTAGCGCAGTGAATTAACCGGATCGACTTTAGTCGCCCGCCTTCCAGGAATGTAACAAGCAATTAGGGCAATCGCGAACAGCAGCAGCGCCACCCCTCCGAACGTCAACGGGTCAGTTGGTTTCACGCTAAAGAGCATCGTCGCCATCAAACGCGTCAAGGCAAATGCGCCCAATAGTCCCGCGGCCATGCCGATAATCGTCAGCATCATTCCCTGCCCCAGGATCATTCTGAAGACATCGCGCGGTTGGGCGCCGATGGCCATGCGAATGCCGATCTCGTGCGTGCGTTGCGTTACGGCATATGACATCACGCCGTAGATGCCCACAATCGCGAGCACAAATGCGATGCCTGCAAAGATGGTCAGCAAGGTTAGATTCAGGCGTTGTGGCGCTACCGATTCGCCGCGAATCTCGTCCATCGTACGAATGTTGTAGATGGGCTGATCTGGATCGAGTGATTTGACCTGATTGCGGGCTGACGCAATCAGTTGGTTAGGATCGCCCTGGCCTTTAACAATTACGGTCATCGCCTGAAAGGGCACCTGCGAAAAAGAAAAGTAACCCTGGACCCGGTTCGAGTCGTCATCGAGACTCTCCATTTTTACGCGGCCGACGACTCCGACAACTTCCAACGTAGGCGCCTTGTCGTCCGTGCCGAACCTGATCCGTTTACCCACGGCTTCCTCGTTCGGCCAATATCGTTTCGCAAACTGCTCATCAATGATGATTACGTTCGTCCCGGCGATTAATCGCTCGCCTTCGTTCGCTTTGCTGAAGTCCCTGCCGGCGACAAATGATCGATCGTCATGCTCAGTGAAGTAGCGACCGCGCAACAGCGGAATATTCATCGCGCGAAAGTAATCAGGCGTCACCGTACATGCCTCCATCAAAGGCGTATCGCCCGGCGGCGGTTTGGGCCGGCCGTCGACCACAAATGATGTCTGCCAGCCGTTATTACCCAGCGGCAGTCCCGACGCGGCGCCGACCGATTGCACGCCCGGCAACGTGCGCAGGTTCTGCACCAGGCGATTGATGAACTGGCTCCGTTGCTCGAGAATTGGGTATTTGCGGCCGGGCAGGGCCACGGTGAAGCTGGTGAGGTTCTCATAAGAGAAACCTGGATTCACATTCTCCAATCGATAGAAGCTGCGAATCATCAAGCCCGCGCCAATTAACAAAACCATTGTCGTCGCCACTTCGACAATCACCAGCGAGCTGCGCAGCCAATGTTTGGCCGAGGTACCGCGGCCGGCCTCCTTCAGAGTTTCATGCACGTCGACTTCGCCGGCCTGAAGTGCCGGCACCAGCCCGAACAGAATTCCGGTCAATACGGAAACGCCGAGCGTGAACGCCAACACTCGCCAGTCGAGACCGATTTCCCTTGAACGTGGAATCGCAGTAGGACTGATATATAGAATGAACTTAACTGCCAGGCGCGCGATCCCTAAACCAAGCCCGCCGCCGATCACGGCGAGCAACAAGCTTTCGGTAAGTAGCTGCCGCCCAATGCGCCAGCGGCTGGCGCCCATTGCGGCGCGGATCGCCATTTCCTTGCGGCGCCCGGTGGCGCGCGCTAACAAAAGATTCGCGATGTTGGCGCAGGCAATCAGTAATACGAAGGCAACTGCGCCAAACAGAATCCAGAGGGTCTGCTTCACCGTATCGCCGACCAGCACTTCCATCATCGTGCGGATGCGAATGCCGTTGTTCGCATTTGAATCCGGGTATTGCTTGTTGAGATTCGCCGCGATGTTATTCATGTCAGCCTGCGCCTGCGCTTGCGTGACGCCGGACTTGAGCCGGCCTACCCCATACAATCCAGGATGATTGCCGCGCTGCTGCCAATTCGTGTCGTCCGATAACGGTCCGACCGGAACCCACATTTCGACCCTTGTGGGAAACGCATATTCGGGTGGCATCACGCCGATCACGGTATAGCTTCGGCCGTTGAAATTTAGTGACTGGTTGAGAATGCTCGCTTGTCCACCGAACCGCCGCTGCCACAGCGCATAGCTCAACACGACGACGGGTGCAGCACCAGGTTTGTCCTCATCGTTAGTAAAGACTCTGCCGATGAGCGGCTTGGCGCGGAGCGCCGCAAATAGATCGGCTGAAACCTGGCCTGTCAGGATCCGCTCAGCTTCACCGTAACCAGTGAAGTTGTAACTACTGCGATTGTAGACACCAATTTTTTCAAACGAATGATTCTGGTTTCGCCAGTCGGTGAAGTTTGGGTAAGAGATCGACATCTCGTCCAATACCGGACTGCGTTCATTCAGGAACAACAGCTCATCGGGATGATCGAAAGGCAGAGGCCGCAGTACGACCGCATTCAGCACGCTGAATATTGCGGTATTCGCGCCAATACCGAGCGCCAAAGCGAGAATCACGATGAAAGTTAGCGCGGGAGTCTTGAGCAACATCCGCGCGCCATACCGTAGGTCCTGAAGTAATGTTGTCATCGTTGAAATCCTCCTTTATTCGTAACGCAAAGCCCTGCAAGGGACCCGCGATTCTTCCGATTGGCGATTAATTCTCATTCGCATCTCAGCGCTTCCAACGGATCGACCCTGGTCGCGCGCCACGCCGGGATGTAACACGCCAGCATCGCTACGAGCGAGAGCAGGCCGGCGATGGCAACGAAGGTCAGCGGATCGCGGGTCGTGACACCGAAAAGCAAGCTCTCCATTAGACGAGTCAACACCAGCGCGCCGCCTATCCCAAGCAACAATCCCACACCGACAATCTTCACTCCGTCCTTCACAATCAGTCCGAGCACGTCACCCGCTTGAGCGCCCAGCGCCATGCGAATGCCGATCTCGTTAGTCCGTTGCGCAACTGAATAACTCATGACCCCATAGAGGCCGATGATCGTCAGTACCAGAGCGACGCTGGCAAAGATTGAAAGCAATGTCGTGTTGAAGCGTGGCGCGGCCACTGACGATGACACATATTCGTCCATCGTCTTCACGTTGAATACCGGCAGCTCAGAATCCATCGCCTCCACTTCGCGCGTCACGCCGTTAATCAACGCACGCGGATCATTGCTGGTCTTGACGACCATAGCCAGCTCGTTGAAAGGAACCTGTGACTGAGGCAGGTAGTAAACCGGCTTCGGGTCTGTGTTGAGAGCCCGATTGTGAATATCAGCAACGACGCCAATGATCTCGCGCATTGTTGAGTCCTCGTTTTCCCAGGTGCTGATGCCTGGCTCAATGCGTTTACCGATGGGATTCTCACCGGGAAAGAACTGTCGCGCGAAGGCGTCACTCACTATGGCTACCGGCGTCGAGTTGTGATCGTCGCGTTCGCTAAAGTCCCTGCCCTTCAGCACCGGAATACCCATCGTCCGAAAGTAATCGGGTTCGGTCATGAACAAGTCGGCTGATGGTTCATCCTTAGGGGCAACGGGGCGCCCGTCAATCTGGAAACTGATGACGAAGCGATCGCCGCTCAACGGCAGCGGCAGTGCCGCGCTGGCTGATTGGACCCCCGGCAAGCTGCGCACACGATTCGTAAGATCACGATAGAAACGTGCCTGCTTCTCGGATGAATAACGGACTTCCGGCAGGGACACATTGAAGGTCAAAACATTCTCAGCCTGCAGACCGGAGTTCACATGCTGCAGCCGCCAGAAACTTTGAATCAGCAAGCCCGCACCAACCAGCAGCACAACCGCAAGAGCGAGTTCCGCGACAACGAGGACACCGCGAACGCGGTTTTTGCGCGCGGCGCCACCGGCACCGCGTCCCTCTTTCAATGATTCCGTCAAATCGGTCTTTGAGAGATGCAGGGCCGGCACTAACCCGAAGACGAAACCCGTCAGCACCGTCACCGCGAGCGTGAAAACCAACACGCGCCAATCCACGCCCACCTGAATCGCTCTGGGAATATCCTTCTTGCCTAATGCGATTAATAATTCCGACCACCAGATCGCAAGTGCGACGCCGAGCACGCCGCCGGCAAAGGAAAGCAGGACGCTTTCGGTCAGCAACTGACGGATGACGCGCAAGCGGCTGGCGCCGAGCGCGGATCTCAGCGCCATTTCTTTATGACGCGTCATCGCGCGCGCCAGCAAAAGGTTCGCGACATTTGCACAGGCAATCAACAACACACAGGCAACTGCGCCGAGCATAATTAGCAGTGCCGGCCGCACATCACCCACCAGCGCTTTCAACGTCGGTTCAATTCGAATGCCTTTGTTCGTATTGTTGTCGGGATATTGCTGCGACAGCCGGGCGCCAATCGTGTCGGCGTCCGCCTGCGCCTGCGTTTGCGTGATGCCGGCTTTCAGCCGTCCGATAAGGCGCAGAAAATGTGCACCGCGCTGGGCGGTGACCGGCTCTTTACCCGCAGCGTCGTCAGCAATCGTGGTCCACAAATCGAGCGGATCGTTTTGAACCGGGAATTCAAAACCCTTAGGCATGACGCCGATGATCGTGAAGCTGTGACCATTTAGCGTAATCGTTTTATTGACGACGTTCGCGTCTGAACCGAATCGGCTGGCGAAGAGGCGTTCACTTAAGACCACAACGCGTCCCGTTTCAGTCAGCTTGTCTTCCGATGTAGTCGGAGTTCGCCCCAACATTGGCGTCACGCCGAGCACCGAAAAAAGTTCCGCGCTCGCGACCGCGCCGTGCAGCATCACCGGCTGGCCCTGGCCTGTTAGCGTAAAGTCGCTGTCGTGATAGGCAGCGATGTGCTCAAAGACATGATTCTGCTCGCGCAGATCGAAAAAGTTTGGATATGAATAAGAGCCGCGCACTCCACCGCGTACCGAATCAGTTTCAAAAACCGACATCAGCGCCTCGGAGTTTGGAAATGGCAGTGGCCGCAGCAGCACCGCGTTGACTACGCTAAAGATCGCCGTGTTGGCGCCGATGCCCAGCGCGAGAGCTATTGTAGCCACGATGCTGACGCTTGGTGATTTCACCAGCATTCGCAACCCGTATCGAATATCCTGCCAGAGTGTTCCCATGTTTCTTACCTCATTCGTATCTTAGAGCGACTAATGGATCGACCCTCGTCGCGCGAACTGCGGGCAGACACGAGGCCAGCGCGGCTACCACAATCAAAACCGCTGCAATCACAACGAACGTAAGCGGGTCTGTCGCGCTCACGCCATACAACATGCCCGTCAAGAGTCGCGTTAAGCCAAGCGCCGCTAGTAGTCCAAGTGCAACGCCGATGGCGGCCATCCTGATTCCGTCACTGACCACCAGCTGCAGCACGCTCCAGCTCTGCGCGCCGAGGGCGATGCGAATTCCTAATTCCTGCGTCCGTCGTTCCACCAAATACGAGATCACACCGTAGAGACCGAGACTGGCCATTAGCAGCGCCAGAATGGCAAACGAATCCAGCAACAACATGACAAAGCGGCGGCTGGACAAAGATCCGGCGAGCGTCTCATTCATCGTCTGTGGATTGTAGATGAGGTTTTCGCCGTTAAGATGCTTAACCAGCGAGCGGATTGCATCGATCGGTTGTTGCGATCCTGTAGTGCGAAGTGCCACGCGAACGTTGGTCGCAAATTGCGCTACACCCTGATCGGGAAACTGTCGCAGCGGCTCGTACATCTGGGCGCGCAATGGCTGTGCATCATCCGAATCCAGTCCCCATAGTTTGACGTGGCCCACCACTCCAATGATCGTCTGCGGATCATCGTCTCCCTGGCGAATCCGTTTGCCAATCGCATCGCCGTTCGGAAAGAACTTGTTGGCAAAGACTTCGTCAACCACGATGACCCACGGCGCGTGTTCGTCATCGTGGTTGTCAAAAAAGCGGCCCTGCTTCAGTTGAATTCCCATGGCCGTGAGGTAGTTCGGCTCCACTGCCGAGGTCAGTGTCGAGTGCATATCACTGCCGATAGTCGGCTTCGGTTCGCCTTCGATCCAAAACAGCGTGTCATCTTCATCCAGGATCGGAAAAGCGCCAGATTGGAATGATGCCGCCTGAACGCCGGGGACCGAATTAAGTGAATCGCTAAGTTGTCGAAGATTGGCGCGAATCGCATCCGGCTTTTCGTTCCGGACTGACGGTGCCAGGCTCATTTCGAAGGTCAGGAGATTGTCAGGGCGAAATCCAGGGTCGATGTTCCAAAGCGCTCGGATGCTGCGAAGCATTAAACCGGCGCCGATGAGTAGCACGACCGCTAGAGCAACTTCCGTCGCAACCAGGATCGCCTGCGCGCGGCTGCGCGTGCCGATGTTGCCGCGGCCGCTTTCTTTTAAGGCAATTGAGAACCGGGACTTCGAACTCCGTAGCGCCGGCGCGAGACCTGCCAGGACTCCACTCAACAAGGAAATGCCCAGTGCGAAAAGCAATACGCGATAATCAATCCGCACTTCCTGTCCGCGCGGCAAGGTCGAGGGCAGCAGGTTCAGCGCGGCATGCGTGCCCCAGTATGCGACTAATAAACCGAGCGCGCCGCCGCCAAACGACAGTAGCAGGCTCTCCGTTAAAGATTGGCGCACCAGTCTCCACCAACCCGCACCCAAAGCCGCGCGAATCGCGAATTCACGCGCGCGGCCCGACGCACGCGCCAGCATCAAGTTGCCGACATTGACGCAGGCAATCAGCAGGACAAAACCAACTGCGCCGAGCAGCAGCCACAACGTTGGCCCGATCTGGCCAACCACTCTTTGCTTCAGGGAAGCAACATAAGCGCTGTTGCCTTTATTGGTTCCAGGATATGCCACGGCGAGGTTCTGATAGATACGATTCAGGTCGGCTCTCGCTTGTTCGACTGTTACTCCCGGCTTCAGCCGGCCGATGCCGTGCAGGCCCATACCCGCGCCCCGGCGCTTGAGCGCGGGAGCATTCAGCTGACCAATTGGCACAAAGACATCGCCGGTCTGGAAAAATCTAAAGTCAGCGGGCAACACGCCGATGACGTAATAAGACTTATCGTCAAGCGTGATCGTCCGGGTAATAACATCAGGATTTCCGCCGAACTTGCGCTGCCAGAGATCGTGACTGATTAAGACGGTCGGGGTAACGCCCGGCTCGTCTTCATGGGGAAGAAAGCCGCGCCCAACAACCGGCGTAATACCAAAGACAGAACAAAAACCCGCGGAGACATAACGTCCGTTCACACGTTCTGGATCACCCGTGCCGATCAAACTAAACGCGGCGCCGCGGAAGATCGACATCGCCGCAAAGGTTTGGTTCTCTTTGCGCAGATCCAAAAAATTCGGATATGGAATCGCGCCCGTCTCGAAGTTCGGCTTGCTTTGATCCATCACCACCATTTGCTCAGCCTGAGGAAACGGCAGCGGGTTTAGCAGCACGCCGTTAACAACGGAGAAGAGAGCCACATTGATACCGATTCCGAGGGCCAGCGTCAGTAGCGCGATTGCTGTAAAACCTGGGCGCCGCAATAAACTTCGAAGCGCAAAACGGATGTCGTTGAGTAAGTTGTCCATAACCGCTTCCTTTTTCTGAGTGATATCTGGTGGTTAATGCTCTGTGGTTCCTGGATCCCTTGGCTCGGGCCACCGGCGTGCCCGATCCCGCTGCTCTGTTTCGTTTGCCGAGCCGCGCGGCGGGGCTGCGACTGACACTTACATGCTGACGAGTCTGACCATCGTGAACATACGGATGCGCCGGAAATATGAAACTATTCCACCGGCTCCCAATCAGCTCTTCAGTACTCGCTTCTTCCCGGGCCGCCTCGGCAAACGCAATTAGTGCAGTTGGTGGCGACAGTTGAGGAGACAAAACATGGAACACGGTGACGATCGTGGTTACGGCGCCAATCGCAAATGCCAGGGTCGTGACGGCGACTGATGAGAGTCCCGGTCGCTTCAACCAGCCCCGAAGCAAGTTGCAAATGTCATTTAATGAGTGGACCACAATCTATTCTTTCCCGGACTTCGTGATTGCTCACTCGTATCGTAGCGCTACCAGGGGATCGACTTTCGCCGCGCGGCGCGCCGGCAGATAGCAGGCCACCAACGCCGCAATAACTAAGGTCAGTGAGACAGTCGCAAACGTGAGCGCATCAGTCGGCTGAACGCCGAACAACAAAACTGCAAGCAAACGCGTTAGCACGAACGCTCCGCCGAGCCCGATGACTACACCGCTCGCCGTAAGGGCCAGACCATTTCGCAAAATAAGTTTCAGCACATCGCCGGCGCCTGCGCCCAACGCCATGCGAATACCGATTTCCTGCGTTCGCTGGGTCACCGCATAAGACATGACGCCATAAATTCCGACAACAGCCAGCATCAAGGCCAGCACGGCAAATGTAATCAGCAGCAGCATGAAGAATGATCGCAGCACGATCGAATTCGATTGCAGCTCTTCGAGAGTGGCCACGTTGTAAACGGCCTGGTCGCCATCGACTGACAAGATCGCGTCGCGGACAGCGCCGAACATCTCTTCAGGCTTATTCGTGGTCTTTACAACAATCGTATTGAACGAAGTCGGAAACTGCTCGTGTGGCAGGTACATCTGCATCGGCGGCCTTCTATCGAGTGCATACTGCGAAACGTCGCTGACAACGCCCACGATGGTGCGCCAGCGGAGCGGATTTTGGTCGTTGTCAGGAAAACGAATGCGCTTACCAATCGGGTCCTGATTGGGCCATAGTTGCTTCGCCATCGTCTGATTGATCAGGGCGACCTTCATCCCGTCGACATTGTCCTGCTCGGTGATCGCGCGGCCTTTGAGTACCGGAATTTCCATCGCGCGCAAATACCCCGGCGTAACGACGTAAAGGTCGACACTGATTTCTTCACCGCGTGGTTTTGGATAGTCCTCAACCACCAGGCCCCGACCATCAAAATTGTCGCTGAGCGGAAGGACGCTGGTTATTCCGGCTGCCGACACTCCACGTTCGCCGGCAATTCGCTCGCTCACCTGTTTATAGAACGCGATGACGTTTTCGGGCTTTGGATACTTCAAACTCGGCAGACCAATGTTCATCGTCAGCACGTTGTGTGAGTTGAAGCCTTTGTCGACACTCCCCAACCGGACAATGGTTCGCACCAGAAGACCCGCTGCGACCAGCAACACCAGCGTCATCGCGACTTCAGTAATCACCAGTGCTCCGCGCAGACGATTGCTTTTTGCGGATCCTCCGAGTCCTCGTCCCGTGTCCTTGAGCGATTCGCTTAGATTCGGACGAGACATTTGCAGTGCCGGCGCAACTCCGAAAAGCAATCCAGTAATTAACGTCAGTGCGAAAGTGAAACCGAGCACGCGGAGGTCGATGTGAAAGCCGTTGAAGACGGGATTGATCCGCGAACCAATCCGTTCGATCATGCCGGTACCCCAAATCGCAATGAACACCCCGAGGGTTCCGCCGATAATCGAAAGCAGCAAACTCTCGGTCAGCAACTGCCGGATCAGCCGACCTCTCGCGGCGCCAATTGCGGATCGAATGGTGATCTCTTTTTGCCGGGCACTGGCACGCGCCAGCAACAAGTTGGCGACATTGGCGCAAGCCACCAACAGCACAAATCCAACCGCGCCAAAAATCATCCAGAGCGCGCGGCTCGCACCACCGACCGTGTCCTCGGTAATCGATGTGACATGAACGCCCCGGCCTTTATTCGTTTCCGGATGCTGTTGCTCGAGGCGCTGCGCAATCATCGACAGTTCAGTCTGCGCTTGTTCAGTGGTCGCGCCCGCTTTTAAGCGGGCAATCGCTCGTAAATGACGCTCAGAACGCTTCGTATCGCCGTAAGTCTCGGCCACTGGCCGGTAGAACTCGCCTTCGGGCATAACCAGCGTCGAAGGCAAGGCGCGAAAGTCCGGACCCATTACCCCGACGATCGTGTAAGGCCGGCTGTTGAGAAGAACAGTCTTGCCAACGATCGACGGATCACTGCCGAAGCGGCGCTGCCACAAACCGTAGCTAAGGACGATAACGAAGTCCTTTCCCTCCTGCTGCTCTTCAGCGGTGAAGACGCGCCCCAGCATCGGCACGCCTTTCATGACCTTGAAATAACCATCGCCTACTTGAATAGCCGGGACGCGTTCAGCGCCGGCGCCATTTCCGGACATGATGGGATTCCATCCGGTGTAAGTCGTCACATCTTCAAATGAGGTCGTCTGGTGACGAAAGTCCGCAACATCGGTAGCCGAAACCTGATCCCGATTACTGAGCGCCTCTCCGTTCTGGCCGCTTCCCCAAACCAACATCAAAGTCTCCGGGTCTTTGTAAGGCAGAGACTTCAGCAGCACGGCGTTGACGACGCTGAACACGGCCGTGTTCGCGCCGATGCCGAGCGCGATCGACACCACGGCCACCGCTGTGAAGCTCGGCGTCTTGAGCAACATGCGAATGGCGTAACGTAAGTCTCGAAGAATAGTTTGCATGTTACGTTCTCTCTTTCCTGGTTGTGGTACCGGCAAAGTTCACACTCATCGACGCTCTCATGCTTATTCGTTCCGCAATGCCGCCAACGGATCAACTCTGCTCGCGCGCCGCGCCGGCAAGTACGAAGCAAGTACCGCGACAAAAATCAAAAGCGCGGCGACGCTGACAAATGTCTGCACGTCAGTCGGCTGGACTTCGAACAGCAAGTTGCGCAGCAACCGTGTCAGTGCAAATGCTCCGGCCAAACCGACAACGACGCCCAGCGATGCGAGCACGAGGCTATCTTTCAGCACTAACTGCAAAACCTGTCGCGTTCTTGCGCCGAGAGCCAGACGCACGGCCAATTCCTGACGGCGTTGGGTAACGCTGTACCCCATCACGCCGTAGATTCCGATGGCCGCCAGCGCGACCGCCAACCCGCCGAATAGGCCGACAAGCAGCATCGAGAAACGTTGCTGCTCGACGGACGTCGACAAAACTTCATCCATAGTTCGGATGTTGGTTACCGGGATAGTTGGATCGACAGAATGAATTTGCGTGCGCGCAAGCGTGACCAGCGTCATCGGATCGCCATCAGTGCGGATGACAATTGAAAGGCCTCCCGACGCAAGCTGAGCATATGGAACATACAGCGCCGGCCGGGCGTCTCCGCTCAAGGTGGATTGCTTTATGCTGCCGACCACGCCGACGATCTCGCGCGTGTCTTTCTCGAAGCCGATTCTAATCCGCTGACCCAAGGGTTCTTCGTTAGGCCAGTATCGACGAGCCAGCGCCTCGTTGATGATGGCCGCACCCGGGGCACCTTTGTTATCGCGATCGGAAAGCTGGCGTCCTTTCAAAAGGGGAATTTGCAACGCGCGGAAATAGTCTGGCGAGACGACGGTGTAATCAGTTTCGGGTCGTTCACTCAGCGCGGGTGTCGGGCGCCCTTCGATAAACAGATCGGTGCTTTCTTCCGCACCCGTTAGCGGCAAACTCAAAACCGCTCCCGCGGCCGTAACCCCGGGCGAATGATTCAATCGATCCAATACCTGCTGAAAGAAGGCTACTTGCTCCTCGTCCTTCGCGTACTTCGATGGCGGAAGCGTGGGCAGTAAAACTTCCATCGTTAGTGTGTGACTTGGATCGAAGCCCGGTTTCACATCCATCAGGCGGACGAAACTTTTCGTGAGCAAGGCCGCGCCAATCATGAGCACAACCGCAAGCGAAACTTCCGAGACAATCAGAAATCCTCGCAGCCGGTTTTGCCGCCAACCGCCGGTGGTGCCGCGGGCGCCTTCCTTCAGCGACTCGTTTAGATCGACGCGCGCCGCGTGGATGGCCGGCGCCAGGCCAAAGACAATGCCGGTGGCGACCGAGACCAGCAGCGCGAAACCGAACACTCGTAGATCCACGTTAATCTCGTGGATGCGTGGAACCTTCTCCGGAATGAACGAAACCAGCAGCGGCGTTCCCCACAGAGCGAGCATAAAACCAAGCAACCCGCCCACCGACGACAACAGAACACTTTCGGTGAGCAATTGCCGGATGATGCGCCAACGTCCGGCGCCCAACGCACCGCGGATGGCCATCTCTTTTCGTCGCGCGGACGCCCGTGCCAGCAGAAGGTTGGCGACGTTCGCGCACGCAATCAGCAGGACAAAAGTGACAGTCGCCAGGATCACCAGCAGCAGCCGCTGGATGTTGCCGACCATCTGCTTCTGCAAAGGCACAAGATTGACGGAGTAGTTAACCGTTCCGAGCGGCAGGCTTTTTTCGATTGCGCGTAGTTCGTTCTCAGCCTGAGGAATCGTGACGCCCGCTTTTAATCGACCAATCATCGCCAGGTTTAGACTTCCCTGGTTGCTCCGCTCCTGTGCGTCCATTGCCAGGGGCATCCAGACGTCGTTCTTCGTGGCAAATTGCAAGCCTGGAATCATGTTGGCGCCACCCGGAAACTCGAAGTCACGCGGCATCACGCCAACGATGGTGACAGTTCGTCCGTTTAAGGTGAGCGTCTTACCGGCGACATTGCGATCATCGCCGAACTCTTTGTGCCACAAACGATGACTGATGATCGCGACCGGCGACGCCCCTTCTTGATCCTGTTCAGACTTAAAGGTCTGGCCAAACAGAGGCGATGCGCCGAGTGCTTCGAAGAAATTCGCCGAGACCCGCACGCCTTGTAACTGCTCTGGATCGCCTGCGTGTGTAAGCTGCCAGGACCATTGCCGAAACGCAGCGAGCTGATCGAATGTCTGAGTTTGCTTGACGAGGCCGAGGTAGTTTCCGGCGGATGTTGGGAATTTATCGCCGCGCTGGGCGAATCTCGGGATATAACCCCAGGCCATGACGATTCTGTCAGGGTCTTTGAAAGGCAACGGTCGCAACAACGTAGCGTTGACGACACTGAAGATCGCCGTGTTCGCACCGATTCCCAACGCCAGCGTCACGATTGCGATTGACGTAAACCCGGGCCGCTTGATCAAGCCGCGTAATCCAAAACGAATGTCGTTCGTCAGAGTTTCCATAACAGACTGTCCTTTGAAACTTTGAACTCGGTATTTTGTGCTTCGTACGGGGCGAATGTGCGAAGCAAAGGTCGTACTTCACTCGTAACGCAACGCCACTAAAGGATCGACTCTCGTAGCGCGCCACGCCGGAATGTAGCTCGCGAACAGTGTCACTGCGAACAAACCGGCTGAGACCGCGGCAAACGTAAGTTTGTCGGTGGCTGCCACTTCGAAAAGCAAAGTCGAGATCACGCGCGTCAATCCAAACGAGGCCGCCAGGCCAACCGCGACGCCAACAATCGCCAGCAGCACTCCTTGTTTCAGCATCAGGCGAAGCACGTCCGCGCGCTGCGCGCCGAGCGCCATGCGCACTCCGATCTCATGCGTGCGCTGTGACACGGAATACGACATGACGCCGTAGATTCCTACCGCCGCCATCACTAATGCGACCACTGAAAAGATCGCTAACAACGTCGAGTTAAACCTGATTCGCGCGACGGATTTGGACATCAGAGACTCCATCGTCGCGACTTGACCAATCGGTTGATCCGGATCGAGCTGGCGAATCACATTGCGCGCGGCCGCGGCAATCGCGGTGCTGTCGCCGCGCGTTCGGATCACAATGGTCATTCGCGAATAGACCAATTCGGGGTGCGGCCAGAACGCCATCGGTTCGACTTCACTGTCCAAACTCTTGTGTTTGTTATTGCGGACAATACCGATGATTTCAGTCATCGGGGGCTCGTCCTTCATGTAGATCGCGACGCGCTTGCCGATCGGATCCTGACCGGGAAAGTTTTCGGCCGCGAATGCTTCATTGACCACCACAACGTGCCGCATCTCCGTCGCTTCTTGCGCTGTGTAAAGGCGGCCCCGCTTCAGCGGAATGCCCATCGTCTGAAAGTAATTGGCGTCGGTCACGACCACGCCCGTGCTGAGATCCTGACCCGGTGGACGCTTCGGCTGGCCTTCGATATCGAGATTGGTGCCGGAGTAAGGCCCATCGAAAGGCATCGTATTGATCGCCGCCACCGACTCAACTCCGGGAAGGGCGCGGATTTGATCTGTCGCCTGTTTGAAGAAGTTAAGAACTTTCGGATCAGTATCGTATTTGCGCGGCGGCAAGGTCACGCGCATGGTCAGCAGATTGTTAGGATCAAACCCGGGTTCAACCGATTGCAGCCGATTCAGGCTGCGAATTAGCAAGCCGGCTCCGACCAACAACACGAGCGCGAGCGCTACCTGCGCCACCACAAAAATATTGCGCATGCGGAGCGCACGCGTTCCGCCGACGACGCTCTTGCCCCCTTCTTTCAACGGCTCGCTCAAATCAAACCGGGACGCTTCAATCGCAGGGACCAGTCCGAACACAATGCCGGTAACCAGCGTCAGGCCAATTGTGAAACCAAGCACGGGCCAGTTGACGGTCGTGCCGCGAATGTCGATCAGCTCTGGCGGGCTAAGCGCGAGTAACGCGCGCGTGCCCCATATCGCGAGCAACAGACCGAACGCTCCACCGAACAAGGACAGCACCACACTCTCTGTGAGGAGTTGGCGCGCAATCCGCCAGCGGCTGGCTCCGAGTCCTGCACGCAATGCGATCTCACGCTTACGCGACGCCGCGCGCGCGAGCAGCAAATTGGCGACGTTGGCGCAAGCAATTAACAGTACAAAGCCGACCGCGCCCAGCAGAATCAGTAATGGTTTGCGAATCTCGCCCGTAAACTGCGTTCGCAACGGCACGACCGTTACGCCCCAATTAGTGTCGAAACCCGGATACTGCTGCTCCAGCCGCGCGCCGATGACGTTCATATCGTTCTGCGCCTGCTCGAAAGTCACACCGGGCTTCAAACGTCCCACGGCGCGCGCGAACCGGCCGCGTCGTTCGCGCAGCTCGTTGGATATTTGCCAGGGCATCCAGATTTCCGGCGCCTGCCGGATCATCGAGGCCTTCTGAATGAACCAGCCTTTGTCGGGCGCGAGCACGCCGATGATTTCGTTTGGCCGATTGTTGAGCGTTATCTTGCGGCCGATGATGTTTGGGTCGCCGCCGAATCGTCGCTGCCACAGATCGTAACTAATGACGACGACTAAGGGCCCACCGTCCTGGCCTTCATTTGGCAAGAAGGTGCGGCCTTTGATCGTGTTAACACCCAACAACGAGAAGAGATTAGGAGTCGCAATCTGGCTGGGAACTTCCTCAGGCTCGCCATCGCCCGTCAGATTTGCATTCAGATCGAAAAACGCAGCCATGTCGGTGAAGGAATTGTTTTGCGCCTTCCAATCAAAGAAGTTTCCCAGATTGATCGTGTTCTGCGGATTAGGCGTGCCACTCCTCCGGTTCTCCCAGACTATGGCCAGCCGATCGCCATCGGTGTAAGACAAAGAACGTAACAGCGCCGCGTGAACCACAGTGAAGATGGCCGTCGTAGCGCCGATGCCCAGGGTCAGCGCGATGATGGCGACTGCCGTAACAGCCGGACTCTTCCACAACATCCGGAGACCGTATCCCAAATCCTGAATCAAACTATGCATAGAAACTTTCCCGTTCTACGTAGCCTTCGATTGATTCCATCCTCGCGGCACCTGCGCGAGCCTTTGAGATGGAGTTAGCACGACCTCATTCATGTCGCAGCGCGTCCAGCGGCTCGATGCGACTGGCACGCCAGGCTGGAATCAGACACGCAATCCAAGCCGACACCAGCAGCAGCACAAACACAGCTCCAAATGCACGCGCGTCCAGCGCCGCAACTCCATAAAGAGTCGTTTGCATTGCACGCCCCACCAGGTAAGCACCGGCGAATCCGATTAGACCGCCGACCACGGCGAGTGCGGTCGCTTCCTTCATCACCAGCCGGATGAGCCGTGATCGCTGTGCGCCCAACGCGATCCGCACGCCAAACTCGTGGGTGCGCTGAGCCACACCGAAAGCTGTGACACCATAGATGCCGACCGCCGCCAGCAACAGTCCGAGGGCGCCGAAGCTTGCAAACAGCACGACGCTGAAGCGATCGATCGCCAACGACTCGCCGACTATTTCATCGACCGTCTTGAC